>TARA_B100001057_G_C22870861_1_pt1 | contig 12978 bp, 9 predicted proteins | sample TARA_B100001057 | Tara Oceans TARA_B100001057 (sample SAMEA2621839) | marine metagenome | biome: marine biome (ENVO:00000447); feature: surface water layer (ENVO:00002042); material: "saline water (ENVO:00002010), including plankton (ENVO:xxxxxxxx)" | depth 5 m
AACTAATTCTGCACACCAATTGCAAGCAGCTTCTATTTTTTTTCCTTTAATGGAATCTACTAATTGTTTTTTCACTTCTGTTTTTTTATATCCTGATAACGTAATCCCTTTAAATTCAGGACCAGTACGAATATCATTTATTTCAGAATTATCGCTTATTAATGGACTTTCTTCAGACATAAATTATATTTGTATTAGATAAAATATAAAGGTTTTTTACTAATAATTGTAATGTATAAAATAAAAATCTTTTCGAGTTTTTGTGATTCTAACAACTGTAAAGAAGTATATGAACGTTTATGTGAAACTAAAATGTTAAATCAATATGGAAAAGGTAAAGAAATTGAAATTACAACAGGAGATGATTACACACACGTAATTATTGTGAATACAGCAATGCCTGTTATACCTTCTCATATACCAAAGAAGAATGTAATAGGATTAGCGTATGAACCTATTATATTTTTGCGATTAACAAATGATTTTGTCAATTATGCGGTTAAAAATATTGGTAAATATTTTATTGGAGATAAAATAAATTTACCGGAACCTTTTGTTGAACATTATGGATATATGTGGCATGTTACACCATTACAACATATTCCGGTTAAAATGAATAAAATGTCGATTATGGTAAGTATGAAATATCAAACATATGGACACAAATATAGACACGGTCTAGTAAGTGAAATTTTAAAACAAGGGCTACCTATAGATATTTATGGTCGAGGATGTGATGTGTATAAGGTGGATTCATCTTATATTAAAGGATCATTTGATAATTTAGAACCATATGAAAGCTATGATTTTCATATTGCTATTGAAAATATAGATTCAAACCATTACTTTAGCGAGAAAATTACAAACCCTTTGTTATGTGGAACAACTCCTATTTATTGGGGATGTAAAAATATTCAATCTTATTTTGAAAATGATGTAATATGTTTAACAGGTAATTTGGAACAAGATTTAGAATTATTGAAAAATATTTTGAGAGATCCTGACCATTTTAAAAAGAAGATAGATGTTACGAATGTGAAAAGGAAACTATCATTAATTCATAATTTGGATAAGATATTTGAATAATTTGTCATTATTATGTATAATGACAGAGGACACTTGGACAAATTCAACTAATATAATTGACGAACTAGGTTTAAATTTAGTAGAGTTAGATAATCCAGAAGAAGGACGAATACAAATAGTAGAAATTTTACCGGGTAAAATATTACATAGAGCAGATATTCCCATTAATGAGGTTGGTAAAGAAATAATCACTGATCCAGAAACAGGAATAAAGCGTGTGAATTTAGGAGATATGAATTTCTTTGGTTTTTATCCTGAACATGTAGAAGAGTATGGAATAAAACATCAATATGAGGTAACATCTCCAATATATTTATTTAAAATAGATCATGCAAATACATTAGAGTATGTTGCAAATAGAATAACAAATGAAGATATAATAAAAATATTAGAACGTCGTTATGGATATAGAAAAGGACAAAATCAAGGTCTGAGAGATCCGATGTTTTCGCAAGATCAAAATTTCGCTCGTTCTATTTGTACTAATGAATCACTTGTTGTAAATATAAATAATGAGTTGGTAAAATTAGATGGTTATATAAGTGATACAAGATCGTTAGGTCATATTGGAGAACTTATCCCAGAAATGACATTATGTAATCCAGATACAAAATTAAAAATAATAGGAAGTGATTTTCAAGTAAAATCAAAGAAAGAAATACAAAAAATGATTGATGATGAATACCAACGGTATACGTCCAGACAAAATAAAGAGAAGGCAAGAAGTTCTAAAAGAAGAAGAAGTGATATTGATTATAGTAGTTCACTGAATAGTAATATATTTGCGTTTAATCCTAATCCTTCTTTTAATTATAGTTCTCCGTCAACTTCTACAATCCCAATGTCTTCGATGAATATCGCAAGTCCATCTGAAACTACACCAACCAGTCCAAGTACTCCATTACCACAACTAGATTTTGGTTTTAATACACCTGGTGGTAAAAAGAAATCAAAAAAGAATTTGAAAAAGAAGTCAAAGAAGAGAAATACAAAGAAGAGAAATACAAAGAAGAAGAAATAAAAATTGATATAAAAATATTTCATTTTGTATAAGTAAATGCAAAACGAAATGATAGTAGAAAATAAAGTATATAATGAAGATTGTATCTCTTATATGAAAAGGTTGAAAGAACAGGATACAAAAGTAGATTGTATTATATTAGATCCTCCGTATTTTAACGTAGTAAATGAAAAATGGGATAAAGAGTGGAAATCGCTTGAAGATTATTTGAAGTGGATTGATGAAATATTTTCAGGATGTAAAGATGTGTCAAAATATAATTGTAACTTATGGTTATTTGGATTTCCATATCAGTTGAGTTATTTAATACCTATTGCAGAGAAATATGGGTTTACATATCGACAACACATAACAATAGACAAAGGGTTACGTAGTGTAGCAGGAAGAACAAGCGATAAATTAAAAATGTTTCCAACGTCAACTGAATATGTGATATATTTTCATCGTGAGGCAAGAGATGTAATAAAAACATATTTACAGGAGAAGCAAAAAGAAAGTAACGTATCATCAAAAAAAATAAACGAACATCTAGGGAAGGCAATAAATGGGGGAGGGACATGGTCTACAATCGCAGGTAAGAAGCAACAAAATATTCAATATCCAACACGAGTAGATTGGAACAAGTTACAAGAATTGATGGGAAAATTTGATATAGAATATGATGATTATGTGTTTACATTTAATATAGAACCGCGATTAACTGATGTGTGGAATGATATAAATTTTTATGATAAAACGTATAAGAAGGTGCACCCTACACAAAAACCATATAAATTAATAGAACGTATTATAAATTGTAGTTCTAATGAAGGATATAGTGTATTAGATCCATTTATGGGAAGTGGAATGACAGGTTTGGTATGTTCCAAAACGAATCGTAAATATTATGGTTGTGAAAAAGAAGAAAAATATATTGCGAAGAATTTGATATCAGGAGAACGTGAAATACGTTGAAATATATTGTATATACATGTAACGTAATAAAAAATTGATATTATATAATACTTGTATATAGTATCAATTAGTTATTGAAAATGACAACAATTAAGAAGTCGCTATTGGAAAAGAAGGTATATGAATGCACAGAGGTTGAAAAGTTAGAAAGAAAGAAACTTATTAAAAAGCAACAAGATAAGCAAAGATTTATCGCAAATAAACTAAAAAAGAAGGAGAAGGAAAATTCACAGAGAGAGCGATTGGAACGTTTGAATAAATCAATTTTAGTTTCTAATAAAACAAAGTCTAATGAGTGTAGAAAATATGGAATGTCATTAATTAAGAAATATCATTACAATATAGGATTGCAATATTTGAAAATGAGCATTGATTATAGGCAAAATTATCTTGGAGATAATCACCCACAAGTATATCAACTACTTTCATTGTATAATAAGTATGAGAATATGGGTATTCAGTGCAATAAGGCACGTCATATAAATGCAGTAAATTGTAGTCAAAAAATTAAGAAAAATTAAATGGAAGAAAAATTAAAGATATAACATTAAAATATTTTTTATTGTTTTATCGTGTTATAAAAAAAGTAAATATAGGGTATTTTAAATTTAAATGGACTAATATTATTTTTATTCAGTAATAAGTCTTGGAACAACATTGATAGTTTGTAACTCTTGTGACATTAACTTATATGCGTATGGAATATCAACCTTTGCAAATTTAGTTTTATTATCACAAGTATTACAATTGAATTTATTAAAATCCGAATTGGTATAATGTTTATTTTTAGTGCCATCATTATAAGTAGCAATAAGACCACATTTTTTGCATACATGAACACTGAATTTGTCAGAAACATCAAACATTCTTTCTTTACAAAATCGTGTCATTCCGTGCGCAAGCATAACATCTCTCTCCATCTCACCAATTCTAAAACCACCATCTCTACTTCTACCTTCAGCTGGCTGTCTTGTTAGATTAACCATGGGACCGATTGATCTACTATGTTGCTTATCTGCTACCATATGTTTCAATCTTTGGTAGAATACAGGTCCAATATATATAGAAGTTTCTAATTGTTGTCCCGTTAGACCATCATACATTAACTCATTACCATAACTTTCATATCCGCATTTTTGTAATTCCTCACAAATGGTCTTTACATCCAAATTACCAAAACTAGTTCCATCACCAAACATACCAAGTTCCAATAGGACTTTACCCAAAAGTGTTTCCTTTAATTGTCCAATTGTCATACGAGAAGGAATCGCGTGAGGATTAATAATAATATCAGGCTTTAATCCATTTTTAGTGAATGGCATATCACATTCAGGAATGATATTACCTACTGTTCCTTTTTGTCCGTGTCTGGAACTAAATTTGTCACCATATGTAGGTTTTCGAAGAGCACGAATACGAACCTTTGCGAAATTATATCCATCTCCGTTCCTACCTGTGTAGTTCTTATCAATATACGTTTCTTCATTTGTTCGGAAGGTTTTACTTTGATCTTCATATTTGATTGTTTTTGTAGGATCATTACGGTTTTCTTTAATAGGAACAATTTTTGCAATAACAACATCGCGATTCTCAACTAATTCATTTTCAGGTATAAATCCATTTGACATTAACTTTTCATAATTTCCAAACTTAATACCCTTTGTTTTACTTGGATCTGGCTTACATCTAATAATTTCATCACGAATAATGTTTTTGTCTTCATCTTTTTCAGTATGATAAATAGTGGCCATAAATAATCCACGATCAATAGAACCTTTGTTAATTAATACACTATCCTCTTGATTATAGCCAGTATGTGTCATAATAGCCACATGAATCTGACAACCAGATGGAATCTTATTCAAATTAATGAAATTCATTACACGTGTATCTACCAAAGGCCTACTGGGATAGTTTAGCACATAAGCAGTCTTGTCCATCCTTTTGTCATAATTTGTGGCATATACACCCATTGCTTGTTTTCCCATAGCACATTGATATGTATTTCTGGGGGCTTGGTTATGATCTGGAAATGGAACACAAGAAGCCACTACACCAAATATAGTGCTAGGGTGAATTTCACAATGTGTATAATTAAATTTACATTCAATATTTTGAATATATTGTTCTTTGCATTTCATTGCAATCATTGTAAGGTTTTGTTCATCAGGATCAATATATTCAATTACGGATTCATCCAATATACAATTTGTAAGTAAATCATTCCAACATAATTCCTTTGAAGAAATTTTACTAATAATCTCGTTTGTAATTAATGCCTTCTCGTTTTTAACCTTTAGAACAGGACGGGTCAGTCTTCCACCGTCATTACATACTCTAATTTCTAATGTTTTATAATTAAATGAAATTGAAGTATAAATATTAATAATACCTTTATATTTTAGATTTTTCAAATACTCATATAATTCTTGGGGTTTTTCACTAATACCTTGCCAAGAACCATTTATAAATACTTTTACTTTGCTGTCTAACTGTAATGGGGAACTATCATCTACACATTGAATATGTGGTAAGATATAGTCATACAAAGGAGCACTGTTTGTTGGAATAGTAATATGTGCCATATAACTAATATTTTTTACAATACCAATAGATTGGCCTTCTGGTGTTTCTGCAGGACATAAGAAGCCCCACGTAGTATTATGTAATTTTCTAGGAGCAATCAATTCACCACTTTTTTCAAGAGGCGTGTTAATCCTACGAAGATGACTAAGACTCGACGCATAAGTAAGTCTGTTTAATACTTGAGCAACACCAACTTTACTAGAATTTGCTTGTTTGATACTAAAATCGCCAGTAGACAATGCACGGTTAATTCCATTTTCAATGGTTGCAGATTTCATAATTTTATAAATGTTTGTAAGATTAATTATGTTTTCGTAATCCAGTGTAGATTTCCATGATCCATTATTAATTTCTTTTACAATTTGTTTTTGCATTTCCTTTACAAGCTTGTTGAAATAATTACGAAATAAATTGTTTAGCAATGATCCAGTCAGTTCAATGCGTTTGTTTAGGTATGAATCTCTATCATCAAAAGGTATCCAACCAAGGCCTGCTCTAATAAGTCGATTTGCCATATACCCTAGAAAGTAAAGTCGTTGTTTCTTAGTTTTACAGTGAGGGAATAAGTCATTTTCAAGAATTTCGATGGTAAATTCTAATTTCTTTTTATTGCCGGTTTCTTTATCCATATTAATTGGATTATAAGCAGCATAAGTAGTAAGATGTTTAATGGCAGTCTCATATGTGTTATATTTATTTGCATCAATAATAGAAGCTTTCAAAAACTCAAGAATAGGTGCATTTTCCTGTTTATTTATATCTAAAATAATATATTCGCATATTTCTTTATCAGTATTTACACCAAGTGCTCTGAAAAGAGCAAATAATTCAATCGGTTGCTTAATACGCGGTATAGAGATATAAATACTTTTACCAAATCCACTATTTTTACACGAAATCATCATCTCTACTTGTTTTGGTGAAATACATTTAAAATCGGGAACTGACTTAATTTCAGCACTGCATTCCCATTTGGTTGTATTTTTTCCACGAAAGCAATATATCCTGTTTTCTGCAGCTCTTTCTTGTCCAAGCACAGTTTTTTCAGAACCTTTGATAATAAAATATCCACCACAGTCCATACTACATTCCCCATTATTTTTTTTATTAATAATATCTTGCTGAGATAAAACACAAATAGAAGATTTTAGCATAATTGGCATTTTTCCAATATTAACTTTATGAAGTGTTTTGGATATTACTTTTGGAGCATCCATATTTTCTGTGTTTCGAATAATATAGTCAATATTAATATCCACTGTCATTGTAGATGCATATGTGAAATTACGAATTTTTGCTTCTTGTGGATACATTGTTTTTGTAGCACCATTGTTTTCATGAATAAGAGGTGGATATAATTTAAAGTTTTTGAATGAAATATAAACTTCTAATAAATATTTGTCTTTTTCAATGATATAATCATTCTCGGAGTGTATTTTTACAGGATTGAACATGTCAATTGTTTTTTCTATTTGATAATTTACAAAATTGTTATAGGATTCAATTTGATGTCTAACTAACCTTTCAAGATATTTACCTTCAAAATAAGATTCAATTAAATTATATGGATCTTCAATTTGATTATTCAGATGATCTAATAGTTTGTTTTCATGTGTTTGTTGTAAATCTTGTTTATCAATTTCTTCTTTAATAACATCATTCACAACACTTGAAGTTCCAGAACTTTTCTTTGTTCTACGTTTTTTTGTAGGAGGGACTGCTATTACCAAAGGCACAGAATTATCTACCATTTTCATTTCTTGCATTCTTTCTTTCATTTGCAGTATTTATTTTTGTATTTTTATAATCAATTTTTTATAAAGTATTTATAAAAATAATATACAGGGTTATAATATTATATATTTAATGTTAAATTTTTCAAAAAATTTTGTAACTTATTTGGATAATTATGACAAAAATAGACAACATACTTATGAGAATAATTTATTAGTTAATGTTGAAACTGAATTTTTAACAAACTTTAAATTAGAAAAAACAAATACATTATATTTTCCAGTATTACCACCGGAACATAACAATGATATTTCTTATAATGCACAAAATGATACATTAAAAGGGGTATTTGATATACTAAAGAATAATTCTCTTTTTGATAAAGATATATCACCGCAATTATCGCCACAAAATAAAAAAAAATTTGAAATTAAAGAACATATAGAAAGTATTGATGATTTGATAAATATAATAGATACTTATAACAATTTTAATGAATATGAGTATAATATTGATGTAAGGTTGTTAAAAAAAATAAAACCAGAATTAGTTAGTTTAAATGACATGATAGGAATAAAAAAATTAAAACAAAATGTATTAGATCAATTATTGTATTTTATTCAAAATTTACATATATCTGATGAAGGAGGTGATTATAAACATACTGTTATTTATGGACCGCCTGGCACAGGAAAAACTGAAATAGCGAAAATAATAGGAACGATGTATTCAAAAATAGGCGTGTTAAGTGAAAATAAATTTATGAAAGTATCAAGACAAGATTTGATTGCAGGGTATTTAGGACAAACCGCAATAAAAACTGCAAAGGTTGTTCAAAAAGCGCTAGGTGGTGTATTATTTATAGATGAAGCATATTCATTAGCATCGACAGAAAAAGAGGATAGTTTTTCAAAAGAATGTTTGGATACTTTGTGTGAATCATTAAGCAATCATAAAGGAGAATTAATGGTAATAATTGCAGGATATGAACAAGAACTAGATGGCACATTTTTTCGAGTGAATCAAGGGTTAAATTCTCGATTTATATGGAGATTTACAATGGAACCATATGAAAGTGATGAATTGATTGATATTTTTAAGAAAATTGTGGAAAATAATAATTGGAAATTAGGCGAAGATACAGATATAGATGTTGAATGGTTTAAAAAAAATTATAAAGATTTTAGTTCTTATGGAAGAGATATGGAACAATTGTTTACTTATACCAAAATATCACATAGTCGTCGTGTATATGGTAAAGATCCATCTATTCGTAAAAAAATAAATATGGATGATATTAAAAAGGGATTTGAAGTATTTTTAGAAAACAGAAAGAAAAAGGAACATAATAAACATTTATATTCAATGTATATTTAAAATTTTATATGTATATTTTAAATGGGAGCGATTCATTCAAGAAAACCTCAAGAAATTGCTTATAATTATCCATTAATTGAAGGAGAAAGATATTTAATTGTTCCAAATAAACGAGCTATTACTGATTTATTACACGAAAATTTGCAAAGCGTTCGGTTAGACCCAGTTTTAGGAATGTTTCATAAATTAGAAGAAACAACTACTGCAATGACAAGTGATAATAATTATAGTATTAAGCGTACTTATGAATTTTATAATATATTTTCATTTAGAGAAATGATTGGACATATAAAAAGGATGGGAGTTAGTTTGGATAAAGGGATCCAAATATGGCTTGATGAACATGAAAAAACTGCTAATGAAAAAAAATATGATCTTATGCCATTTAGTAATTTTAGTTTATATTCAATTCCATCAGACTTGGTGTTAGGACATCATAGATTGTATAATATATATCGTCTTCAATATGATAAAATGAAATATAGAGAAAAACAACGTTCTTTGAAAGAAGGTCAAAAATTGTTAGATACTATTTTAGATCAACACGTAGATCCTCAACAAAATTTATCAAGAAAACTTATTCATTTAGAAACAGAAGATAGTACCAATCCTAATTTAGAATTAATTGAGTATTCGCCTGAATTAAAAACAACGAATATAAAAGAATTAAAGAATTCTATAAAACCATTTGATGTACAAGAACTTTTTAGAAAATTAGCCAAAGAATCCAATTATAAATATACATTAGGAGGTAAAAAAAGTAAAAAAAGTAAAAGAGGTAAAAAAAGTAAAAAAAGTAAATCACAAAAACGAAGCGTTTAATTAATGTTGATTTCGTGTCAAGTAAATATATAGTTTTTATTAGATATTTACAATGGAAGAAAAAAAAGTATTTTCTATAAATCCAGATTTATTTACATTTAAAAAAGGCAATACTCGGAAAAAAGAGAAGTCAGTTTCAAAAGAAAAAATTAAAATGAAATCAATACCTAAAGAGAATAATAATAAAAATGAATCTGTGCGTAAACGGTCTATTTTAAAGATGATTAGAGAACATCATTATGAAAAAAATAAAGATAATTTTTCTAATTATGAAAGGAAATTAAAACCACCCACATCTACTGATGATTTTGAACAAGCAAAAACATTTTTTGATAATATGGTTGTTAAGAATGAAAATCGCAATCATAACTATACTTTAAAAAATACAAATGAAACACAAAAAACTACTCCTATCATTGATACAAGCGTTCAACTTACTCAACCAATACACCCGGATATTAAAATACACGAAGAACCAATCACATTATCAGATACACAAATATCTTCTCCAAAATATGGTTGTTTGAAAAATGGAAATTTACCTACATTTAGAGATTATATGAATAGAACGAGAAAGGTTGAAAATATAGACAATGACTCTTCGCAAAAAGCGAATATAATTATTCAGACACAAGAAAAATTAAAAAATTTAAAAAAGAAAAGGAAAAAATACAGGAAAAAAACTATTAAACGAACATATAAAATAGGAAGATCGAAAGTGAAACCAGAAATATCTGTTTTAATCTCCAATAAAACAATGAGAAATAATATTGTTCAAAAAAAACAGTTAATGAAACAAGTGCCGATTACTGAAATAAGAGCATATTTAATGAAACACGGATTTATAAAAATAGGTACAACTACACCAAATGATGTATTAAGACAAATGTATGAAGCCGCATTATTAGTTTGTGGGGAGGTTCAAAATCATAATAAAGAAACTTTAATGTTTAATTTTTTAAATAATAATGATTAAAACAAAAATATTGTAAAATAAAAAGTTGATATTACAACTACGACAAAACACACTACTAGTCTGTGCTTGATATTATCGACTTCATTTTTTTCACTACTATTAATGTGTTGGTTATAATTAATAGGTATAAAACTTTTGTCATTTTTACTATTTTTTGGGGTCTTAGTCAAGTTTTTATTGTGCGTAAATAAAGGAGTATCTTCTAAATCGCAGTAAAAACCATAATCCTCGTTATCTATATTCACTTGACAATCTTTAATATCCATGTCGTCGCAGTATTTTACATATTCTTTAAATATACTCATTAAGTCAATTTTATATTATATATAACGAATTTAAATATTTATGTGGTTTATATAATATAATGTCAAGAAAAAAGGAACAAACTATGCACCATGAATATTTTACTTATTGTGAAGATCTTAAAAAAGAATATGGCGAAAAAACAATAGTTATGTTGCAATGTGGTAGTTTTTTTGAAATTTATGGATTAAAAGAAATTGAAACTAATATAATAAGTGGAAGTAAAATTGTCGACGCGGCAAAATTATTAGGATTTCATATATCGGAAAAAAAAATAAATATACAAATTTATAATAAAGAATATCGAATATTAATGGCCGGTTTGCCTGTATACAGTTTGGATAAAAATATTCCTAAATTGGTAGATCATGGATATACGGTTGCTTTATATATTCAAGTAAAACAAGGAAAAGAATGTCATAGAGTATTAGATCAAGTATTTTCTCCTGGAACGTTTTTTTCTTCCGAAATAACTGAAGATGTTGGACTATCTAATAATATTATGTGCATTTGGATTGAGAAACATAAACCATTTTTGAGAACACATAAGAAAGATATTCTTGTTTATGGCGCATCGGTATTAAATGTTTTTACAGGAGAAATTTGTATGGTTCAAAATGAATTACCGTATGAAATAATGACTACTACATTTGATGAACTAGAGAGATTTGTTGTCACCCATAATCCAAATGAAGTTGTTTTCATTTATGACAAAGATAACGGAGAACTTTGTAATAATTTAAAGAAAATAGTTCAGTTTTCAGGCATTTTAACAGATAATATACAATTTGTTTCAGTTTATAATAAAAAGGTAGATAATTGCACAAAATCTGCTTATATTAAAGAAATTATAACAGAATTGTATGACGTTCAATATTACGATAGTTGCAATTCATTTTTTGAATACCAACTTGCAACACAGTCTATGTGCTATCTCTTGAATTTTGTAAAAGAACATAATAAAAAACTTGTTAGAAAATTAAAACCACCTGTATTTAACAATGTATCCTCTAATATTATTTTGGCCAATCACACATTATCCCAATTAAATATTATTTCAAATGGGCAACATAAAAAAGGCACAAAAATGTCTTCTGTTTTATCATTCTTGAATAGTTGTAAAACAATAATGGGCAAACGGTTATTTGAATATCAATTAACATCACCTACAAATAATACTACATGGTTACAAAATGAATATGATATGATAGAGAACCTTGATAAAAATACGCAAATAAACATCAAAAATATGAGGAATATGTTAAAAGATGTTGCCGATTTAGACAAACTCCTTAGAAATATTACAATGGAAGTATTGTCACCTAGTCAATTATATTCTATCTATAATAGTATTTCCATTTTTAAAAATGAACTTTCAAAAATACAAGATGAAAAACTGTTTGCATATCTTGTCGAAGAGAACATTGACGATTCTAGACACAAAATATTCGAAAATATAGATAAAATCAACAACCTAATAAAAACCACGTTTAATATTCAATTATGTAAACAGTTTAACACTATATCTTCTATATCAGAAAATTTAATTGTAGACGGAATTGATACAAAACTCGACGAATGTTGTAAATCATATCAAAAATATAAAAATACTTTGCAAATAATAACTGATTATTTAAATAGTTTAAACGGAAAAGGTAATACCGATTGGATAAAATCATATGAAACTGATAAAAAAGGACTATCATTACGTATTACAAAAACAAGAAGTAAGAAAGTTTCACATTGGAAAACTATAAAAGTTGAAATGAAAGAATATGCAAAACAATACGAAAATTATGAAGAAGATATAATAAATCAAGTAGATGTAAGCAGCATAGAATTTTCAAATGTAACTACGTCTGATAATGAAATTAAAGAGAACACAATAAATAAATTATGCAAAAATATTGAAAATACAAACGAAGTAAGACAGAGGTTAATAGTATCCTCATATAAAGAGTTTGTATTCAGATTGAATACAGTATTTAATGAATTAGAGAACGTAAGTAAATATATTGCTAAGTTTGACGTAATTATTAATAAATTGCATATAGCAAAAGAATATAAATATGTTAAGCCCGAAATAGATGCAAATGCAGAAAAATCTTATTTCGATGCA
>TARA_B100001057_G_scaffold271570_1_pt1 | contig 12975 bp, 18 predicted proteins | sample TARA_B100001057 | Tara Oceans TARA_B100001057 (sample SAMEA2621839) | marine metagenome | biome: marine biome (ENVO:00000447); feature: surface water layer (ENVO:00002042); material: "saline water (ENVO:00002010), including plankton (ENVO:xxxxxxxx)" | depth 5 m
TACATTTAGCTTTAAGTTCTCACCAATTGTTTTGAATGATGGTTTTGCAGTGTCAAAGATTGATTCAAGTTCTTTGTTAAGTGAATCAGGATTATTAGCATTTACACCAACTTCATAAATGTTTGACTTAAATTTTGTCTTTATATCATATAAGTTACCATCTAAAATTTTATTTGATTTATTGATTAGAGCTATATCTTCACAGAGCTCTTCGACAGATTCCATTCGATGTGTAGAAAATATTATTGTGGCACCTTTTTCTCGTAAATCAAGTATCTCATCTTTTATTAAGTTTGCGTTAATTGGATCGAAACCTGAAAATGGTTCATCAAAAATCAATAGTTTAGGTTTATGTAGAACTGTAACAATGAACTGAACTTTTTGAGCCATACCCTTAGAAAGCTCTGTTACTTTTTTATTCCACCAGTCCTCAATTTCAAACTTGTCAAACCATTTTCTCAACTCAGATTTAGCAGTATCTCTGTCCAAACCTTTTAGTTGGGCAAGATATACTACTTGATCACCAATAGTCATTTTTGGGTACAAACCCCTCTCTTCAGGGAGGTATCCAATATCCTTTATATGTTTGATATTAAGTGGTTCATTATTAAATAATACTTTACCTTCATCAGGTTGAGTTATTTGATTGATAATTCTGATAAGGGTTGTTTTACCAGCGCCATTAGGTCCTAAAAGACCAAATATTGAACCTTCTTTTATATTAAGAGATACATTATTTAATGCTGTAAAATCACCGTAATGCTTTGAGACAGAATCAATTGATAACAAATTGTTCATTCTTATGATTTATGGATAATGTTAAAGGTAATACATAGTTGTTAAATAAAGCTATTGACCAGATTCTTTTCTCCACAATTTATACTCTATTAGCAGTTCCTCGTTTTTCATATTTATTATATCCTTATCAGTAAATCCAAGTTTTACAATCTCTCTATGGGCCTCTAAAGCCTCTTTCATGGTTATATTCTTTAGTGTTGGATGCGACTTACTATAGTTTTCAAGAGATAGTAAGTATTCAAACATCAATTCTTTTGGTATTTTCATTTTCTCATCCATTTATTACTTAAAAAAAGAAATGATGAGCCACCAATTAACCAGATTAAACCACTGAGATCATTATTTATAATTGAGTAGGCACCATATAGAATAGAAAAGACAAGGATTATTTGAAGGAATCTCACAGAAATTAATTTTTAGCTTGATATTAAATTAAAATATATTCAAAATTATGATGATCATACATTTCATGAAAATTTATAAGATTTTTCATATTGTGTATTAAAACTTATTATCATTTCTCCATTGTTCATATTTTAAGTATAATTCCTCATCTTTTGTAATTTCATGAATGTCATTCTCACCAAAGCCTAAATCGGCAATCTTTTTAGTTATTTCAAATATTTTTTTCATTGTAGCCTCCTTATTCTCTTTTCCAATGGTCTCAATATGCATGTCCAGAGCTAGAAGATACTCTAATTTTAACTTTTCAGGAATATTCATTTAAAGAGTTGATTGTTTGTTTAATGATATATTAATCTTTAGTGTGTTTTGAAAAAAAATTCCATAATAGTGAGCTAGTCTTTAGTCCTTCGTCAGAACTATAGTCCCACCAGTGTCTTCCGCCTAGCATTTTATAGTGAACTACCTGGGAGTTATTTTCATTAGATTCATATGTGTACTTTTCATAATTTACAGGACCCATATATTCTTCCCATGAAGAACTAACATAATTATTTATTGTAAATTGATCATTCGATTTATTATTTCTTTTCCAGAAATCAATTACCTGGTTCACTGTTCTAAATTGATCATGAACATCATTGTCAAAACTAACTTCAGCATCATAAGGTACTACACCATCATTTGTTCCATGTATTTTTAAAACTGGTATAGGTGATGATGGGTTACAACTGTCGTAGGCATCTGAAAGCATGGTTCCAGCAACATCACCTATAGCTGCAAAAATATTTTCCGTATTACATGCTAAAAAATGAGAGAACATACCTCCGTTAGAATAACCAATTGCGTAAATTCTATTTAGATCAAGGATATTATTCCGATTTACTTCATTTAATAAGCGTAAAAAAAACTCCAAGTCATTTACATTGCTCTTATTAACAAAAGATGATGAGTTAAAAGGAGCAGCATTCCAATGAGAAGGACCTCCATCTAGAGGAGCACCTTGTGGATATACTAATACAATACCATTTTCATCAGCAATATCAATTAGATCAGTCGTATTAAAAAATTGATTTGCATTACCTTGATATCCATGAAAATTAAAAATTACTGGAAGATTAGTTCTAAATTCAATACTCGGAGGAATATACATTATATATTCCCTTCTTAATCCATTATGAGTTAAGAAATAGGTTTCTTGACCTTCATAAAATCTAAAGCTATCGAAGTTACTTTTAACTAACGAAGTATAATTATCAGATTTTTTTTCAAATAAACTATTGTTCTCCTTTGAACAACTCATCAAAATAACAATTAAAAAAAAAAAAGAAAATCTCATTTACTAAAACTTGAGGTGTCTTATCGTTTCTGCGTTATCCATTAATTTTTTTAAAGAATCTACTCCTATCTCAATATGTTTTTCGTCATACTGACTTGAATTTATTTTATCTCTCTCAAGAGTTTTTACTCCCTCAGGTGTCATTGGAGAATCAGATACTAATAATAAAGCACCAACTGGTATCTTATTATGGAATCCGACTGTAAACAAAGTAGCTGTTTCCATATCAATAGCATATGCTCTAGTCTTTTTAATATATACTTTAAATCCTTTATCATATTCCCACACTCTTCTGTTTGTAGTATATACAGTACCTGTCCAATAATCAGTTTTGAATTCTCTGATAGTTGTAGAAATTGCTTTCTGTAAAGAAAATGAAGGCATGGCAGGGACTTCTGGAGGAAAGTAATCATTAGATGTACCATCCCCTCTGATTGCTCCAATTGGTAAAACAAAATCACCGATATTGATTCTTTTCTTTAAGCCACCACACTTACCAAGAAAAAGGACTGCCTTAGGGTTAATGGCAGATAATAAATCCATAATTGTTGCTGCATTAGGACTCCCCATACCAAAATTTATTATAGTAATATTATTTGATGTTGCAGAAGTCATATTCTTATCTTTTCCCTGCACCTTACAATTCAACCTCTCTGCAAAAATATTAACATACTTATCAAAGTTTGTCAATAGAATGTATTCTCCAAAATCTTTTAGCTCTAAACCAGTATACCTAACTAGCCAATTATCTACAATTTCAGATTTAGTCTTCATATTGCAAAGTTATGCAAATTAACCTTTCCAGGTCCCTCCATACTTATAAAACTTATTATCTTGCTTAACTTCAACCAGACAAGATCTACACATAAATACCCAATTTTTTTCTGATTCTTTATGTCTTAATCTATACATTTTTGAAAATGATTTTTTACACCTTTTGCAATCTTTTTTTCTCATTAAAAGGAAAAAAAATCCCCTGACTACTGTTTACCATTTCTGGCTTTTTACTTCATCAGAGGAAATAAAATTAATCTTTAGAAAGATTTACCCAAACTCCGGCAATTACCATCACTGCAAGCGTAATTAAGAAAACATATGCAGCAGGTTCAGGACTAAAAGGAATTGAAGGACCGTCAATAACAGTATAACCCATAAAGTCAATCCATTGTTGCGAAAGACTAGATAATTCAACTCCTGAAGATTGAAGCTCAGATAGTCTAAATGACTGTGATAGTTGATTTGAATATAAAAAGGAAAAAACATTATATCCAAAAAGTACTGTACATAACCCAAAAATGGTCACCAAAACTTTTCCAAAAATATTAGCATTTTGCTCTCTTTGAAATCTTATAAGTCTAAATGTAATAAATACAAAAGCTGTAAAAGCTACCATGTATAATCCATTCTGAATGAAATTCATTTGAGCATAGTTTAAAATTTCTATTTCGTTCATTGTTAGTTATTTGTAGTTTGGTAATAAAAGTATTAAGTAATTTATAACTTTAGAAAAAATTGTCTAATAAGTTCTTAACAATACTGAACTCAAATAATTAAATATGAGTAAACTAATAATTTTAATATCAATTATATTTTCAATTAATAAATGCTTGAGTCAGGATGTATATAAGACTTTGCTGGAAGGAACTTATTGGGGTCAGCCTTTTGAACTCAGACAGATAACATTAAGTAAAGAGGATGCATGTAATCAGTTTTCTCATTCACAAATACTTTTGTATTTTAAAAACGAAAATGAACCAGAAAAAATGGATATTGGAATCCTTAAGTTTAATCAACTTGAGGATTGGAAGACATTCATTCTCATGATTTCAGGAGTTGCCGATCTCAAAGAAGTAGGTTACTCTAATACTTATATGGTTTATAAAAATTTTGTAACATTTATTGATGAGACAAAACCTCTTTTTGTTTCAATTATTACAAATCCTGATAATAAACTTGCACTGCTAAGAAAAAATTTCTTTAGTCAAGAAGAAATTAATAAAAGATATACTGATAAAATTCGTCAATTATGGCAGAATGATAAGTGTGAAGGAGGATTAATTATTGACTAAATCATTTTACTAATTTTTTATAGTCACCTGCTACTTCTATACTAGCAGATGTACCAGTATCATTTAGTATAATCTTATTTGATTTTTTATCTATCAATTTAACTTTGATCCGTGCTTTCATACTCTCATCAATCCTACCATCCATAAAACCACTTATAGGGGCAGCTAAAGTTGTTGCCTTTTCTCTCATAGCCTTAATTTTTAGTTTAAATAATCTACTTTGCATTGTAATTTTTACCTCTTCTTGTGAAATTTCACAAGAATCTAATTTTGTGCCGTTATAGGTCGTGAATTCAAATAATTTACCATCTATTAGAACTCCAGCTATATGACCTATGAAGGAGCTTTTTAACCATGGGATAATTGCAATAGAGGATTTAAAAGAAACACTACTGTTTGAAAAATGGTTACTTTGCATCCATACATATGCTTTAGGGAAGGAATGTCCCCAGTCTTTCTCCATATAACCTTTACCATTGTCAAAACATATTTGTTTTCCATTTTGAAACAGAGAACCTTGGATATCATGATTCATGCTAACTATACCGTGATAACATTCCATAAAGGGCACAAAAGAATAGGGGCCCATTATCCCTGGAGAAAGAAAACTATTAGACCATGGAGATAAATTTTTAAAAATCAAGTTTCCTCTTAGATTGGGTAAGTTTATAGCTATACCTGTCATGGTAAAATGGTTCTCAGCTATATTTAGATCATGTTTTTTGGGAGTTGGTCTAAATGCCTTTGAATCAAATTTAAAATAATCAGCCTTTAAGTTTTTTCCATCCAAAACTTGAATAAATGATTGTTTATTTCCATTCTCATCCATTGCTATACCTGGAATTATAGCAAATGCATTGGTTTGTGTATCATCAACAATTTTATAATACCATCCCTCAAAAAATTTTTTACTTCTCCCCCATCCATGATACACATGAGGATTCCAAATTGCATGGATTTTATGTAATTGATTCAATTTCAATATATTTAACAATAAGTTAAAAACAATTTACTTAATCATGGAATTTGTCAATAAAAATACTGCTTTATTACTGGTTGATATTCAAAAAGCATTCTTAGACAAAGATTATCCTGGCGGAAAGAGAAACAATCATGACGCAGAAATAATTTGTGGCAAAATTTTAAAAAAATGGAGAGAGCTTGGTTTGAAAGTAATTCATGTTAGACATAGCTCAACCGACCCAGATTCTATGCTACATATATCAAAGTCTGGGTTTGAATTCAATGATCATGTCAGGCCAATAAGTAGTGAATTGGTATTAACAAAAAATGTAAATAGTGCGTTCATTGGAACTGGATTAAATAAAATTTTAATAAAATCCAAAATTAAAACAATAGTAATTATTGGAATGACAACAAATCATTGTATATCAACTACTGTTAGAATGTCTGGGAATCTTGGATATGATACTTATTTAATTTCAGATTCAACAGCATGTTATAATACAATAGGAGATGATGGAGAAGAAATTGATTGTGAAATAATTTATAACGTCTCAATAGCTAACCTTAAAGATGAATTTGCTAGAATAATTAATTCAAAAAAATTATTTGAACTTTTAATTTAATCACTAGACTTTAAAATAATTCTTTTGAAGTCCAAACTTCCAAGTGAATTGTTTCCTCTTTTGATACTTAAGTATTTAGATTGCTTAGTGAGGTTTATAGGGTTTAAGTCTATTGCATCAAAATCTTTAAGATAAGATTCAATTCTTGGCACTCTATCGTTTTCCATTCCTCTTAAATTTGATATGAAAACTTTATTAACTTTTCCCTCTGAATTAGAATTATTTGTTGAAACAATTAATTCACTATTTAAGCTTTCATTATCGGCATTAATAAATATTCTTAGACTATATAAGCCATCATTCATAACTTGAATAGGCCAGTAAATAGAGTCACTTTTACTCCAATTTGTTAAAAATGAATCATTAGGATATCTATTTGATCTTTTTATACCTCCCGAAAAATATGAGTCTCTAGCAGGCAGTACATTATTAACATTTAAATTTCCAGAAATAGTAAATGGCCTTTTTTCATCAGATAAAGAAGTATTGAGTACTTCATCAATCCAATCATTTTTCTTCTTGACTAGATATTTTTTTATTGAGTCATTATTTAGAGAAAAAATCTGACTTTTATCATCGACTACATTATATAATTTATTGTCTTTATCTAATCTATATTCTTTAAATCTTAGACTTACATTACCTTTCCAATGGCTGAATATGATTCTTTCATCATAGGAGGTTTTATTTAGCAAAAAAGGCATTAGAGAAATTCCATCAATCGAATTATCATATTCAATATCAGCAATATCTAGTAAGGTGGGAAGAATATCAATAGAGCTTGAAATATGATTCATTTGTTCGCCTATAAGTTCATTAACTTTTGGATAACTAAAAATAAGTGGTGATCTAACTCCACCCTCGTCAGTAGAACCCTTTCTTCCTTTTAATGAATCATTCCATCGATTTCCATTTGGGCCATTATCCCCAAGAAAAATTACTACTGTATTTTCATGTTTTTTGGATTTCAAAAGAGACTTCATTATTCTTCCAACATTCCAGTCAATATTCTCTATCATAGCATAAGCAGCTTTCGTATGATTTACTAGAGTGTTATTATTAGATGCTCCAAACGCTTTATCTGTCTCTTTAGCAGTTAAATCATTTAATGACAATTCTTCAGCATTCAATTCTTCAAATCTACTCCACCACTCATCTCCAATCTGCATGGGGCTATGAGGAGTATTTATTGATAAAAAAACAAAAAAAGGTGAGTTATCATTAGATTCAATAAAATCAATAGTGTTATCTGTTATGTAATCTGTCAGATACCCATCACTTTTAAAAAATTCGCCATTATGTTCCAATTCTGCATTAAAATATTCACCAATATGACCAGAGCAGTAACCTATAAATTCATCAAAACCTCTTGAATTTGGATGATAAGGGTATTGTTGTCCATTGTGCCATTTTCCAAAAAAAGCAGTTTTGTAATTATTTTCTTTAAAATAATCTGAAATTAGCTTTTGATCAAGATTAATTCTCTCACCACCTTCAGAGACATCAATAACTCCAGTTCTTGGATGATAATTACCAGTTAATATTTCAGATCTTGTAGGAGAACAAACAGGGGACACATAAAATGAATTAAATAGAGATCCTGAATCTGCAAGATTATTTAGATTTGGTGTTTTCAAGACAGGATTTCCTGTTAACTCAAGATCTCCCCAGCCCTGATCATCAGTTAAGATAATTATAAAATTAGGTTTTTCACTTATTTTAGAACATGAAACAAGTAAAGAAAAGATAAACACCCAAAAAAGATAATTTCTCATTATTACAATTTAGTAAATAAATTTATAAATTGTTAATCAAGATTTAAATTTGAGCATTTTGAAAATGTAGTATCTACAGTATTCCTAGACTTAAATAACCATATATCTTTTGCTCTAAAAAAGATTTCTTTTTTAACCTCCTCAGCAATTATTTGTGTTCCGTTTGCTAAATTATATGTAATCCTCAAAGGATTTTTTTGAATAATTTCATATTTAACTTTGTGATCTTTTAAGTCATATATCTTTCCATACTTTACGTCAGCTTCTACAACTTTTGAATTATGTTTAACAATGCTCATACTATACCACGCATTAAATAATGTACAAGTCTCAGTGTTATCAACAAAGTACATGACAGTGTGACCTTTATCTGGGCTAAAATTTTTAACGAAAGCATATTCTGATGGGTCAACTTGATCAATTGATTTATTTTGGGATTCTACAAGATCAACTCTGACAAAGACTTTACCCTCTACTTGATCATAAAATAAGGAGATATCTTCTTTAGAACAATAGACTAGAGATAAAGAAAACATTATTGTTAAAAAAGAACTATTCAGTTTATACATATTCAAAACTATTAATAAATTAAATTATTATATCTTAACAAAAAGCTAATTAATTATTAATAATTATTATTACAAATATCTTTTTACACTTATTCTAGCAGCAGAGTCAATTTATATATTACCCTATGTGCTTGCTAGAGTTTTTAGACCTACTTTTCTAGATGTTTTTAATTTATCCAATTTAGAACTTGGAACATTATTTTCAACTTATGGTATTGTTGCATTTCTATCTTATATATTTGGCGGTGTTCTAGCAGATAAATTTTCACCCAAAAAATTACTTTCATTTTCTTTAATATTTACCTCTCTAGGAGGGTTTTATATGATGAGCTATCCATCATATTTTTCACTCCAATTACTTTACGCCTATTGGGGTTTTACTACAGTTTTTCTTTTTTGGGCTCCAATGATTAAAGCTACATCGATTATCGGGGGACTAAACAAACAGGGAAAGACTTTTAGCTTTTTAGATGCAGGAAGAGGAATTGTAGCCTCATCAATTGGTTTATTAGGAGTTTTAATTTTTTCTTTCGTAGTAGTAGGTGATATATCTAATTCAACTCTTGAAGAAAAGCAAGATGCATTCAGATATGTAATAGGTGCATCCTCAACAATAGTTTTCTTAATAGGAGTTATTGTATATATTTCTTTAAACATAAAGATTAAGAATATTGCCAAAATTGGAGATTTTAGAGATATGAAAAATCTTGCAAAAACAAAATCCATTCTATTAATTGGATTGATAATTTTAACAGCCTACATGGGTTATAAAATTACTGATGTATATTCTTTATATGCCTCAGAAATAATGTTATTTGATGAGATAGAAGCTGCAAGAATAGGAGCATATCAACAATATCTTAGACCGCTTGCATGTATTTCAATAGCTTTTTTTGCTGATAAATCTGGTAATATTAACATAATTATTGGAGGCTTCGTAATAATGTTAATCGGTGCAATTTTATTTGCTAGTGGGATTGTTGTTGCTGGTCTAAACTCTTTATTTATTTTATCTCTATTTATAGTTGCTAACGGTACTTATATCATTAGAGGGCTTTATTTTTCTATACTCAGGGATGGCGGAATTCCACTTTCATTAAGTGGAACAGCGATAGGTATTGTATCAATTATTGGTTATACCCCGGATATTTTTGCAACTCCATTGTATGGATTTTTTATAGATACATATGAAGGAATAAAAGGACATCAATTAGTTTATTTAACTCTTGCTTTATCATCTTTAGTTGGAATTTATGTAAGTTTGAAATTCAAAAAATTAAACAAATTATAATGGATTTTTTTATCAATAATTATTGGCTTTTACTAATTATTTTAGTAATGACATTAATTATATTTAAAACATTTTCAATTTTTAAAAAACCAGACAATAACATTGAAAAGTTTATTAAAGATGGGGCAATTATAATAGATGTTAGAAATGAGTCAGAATTAAAATCTGGAAATATATAGAATTCAATAGATGTTCCTCTCAAAGACCTTATGTATAGTGTAAATGAATTTAGTAAGGAAAAAATATACATTACTTTATGTACTGTTGGAATGCGTGCTGAATCAGCAAAAAGGTTTTTTGAAAGAAAAGGTTTTCAAGTTTTGAATGGAGGTAGATGGTCTTCAATAAAAGATCTTAAAATAAATAATTAACTTTAAGGAAACTAAAATAATTAACTATGAAAAAAATATTTATAATATTAATGTCAATTGGGATGATTTCATTCTCATGTAATACTCAGGATAACTCTCCTATAGTTATAGGATTCAGCACTGGAGAAAACGGTGAAAGATCAGATATAACTTTAGCATCTGATATTGCTGATGTGTGGGTAGAATATTTAAACGCTCATAATGATAGAGACTATGCGAAAATATCTGAAATGAATTCAGAGGATATCCAAGTGTGGGGTCCAGCTGGTCAATACATTAAAGGAAATGAAGCTCACATTGAGTTTCTTAAAGAATGGGTTGCCGCTACTGATGTGAAATGGACACCTCAATGGTTCATAAATAACACAGGCGAAAATACTGAGACAGGTCAAGTAAATGACTATGTTACTTCAGGTCATCAAATGACATTTAATATTGATGGAGAAGAAACTATTTTTTATCAAGTCCATGATGCAGTTATAAGAGATGGAAAGATAATAAACTTTAATGTATATGAGCAGCAAAGGGCTGTCAGTGAATAATTAATAAAGACCTCTTCGGAGGTCTTTTTTATTTTATTCTTCCAAAAAATGTCTTTCTAGATTGTTCAGAAAGTGGTATACCTTCTGCTTCATTATAATTAAATGTAACTAATATCCTCTCCCCTTCTTCAACTGCAGTTACCTGATGGATAGATTTATTTCCCTTAAATATCATTAAGTCCCCTTCAAAACTATCTACTTTGTTTCCAGTGATTTTATTATCTAATATTTTCTCCACAAAATTATAGTCTTCTTTACCATCTTTAAATCGCATGTCATTAAAAAATTCATAAATACCACCTTTTTCACAATTTTTAATAAGTAATGTTATTGTAAAATCAGAATTATCAAAGTGCCAACCTAAGGCATCTCCTTTGTCATAGTAATTAATATTAATGCTAGATAGTGGATCTGAATATGGGTATAAGTCCTTCTTATTTAACAGATCCAAAAAAAAAGATCTAATTATTTTAGAATCATATATTGTCTGAAGAATTGAATCATTTGGTATAAGATCATTTGGAATACATTTTTTTGATGTACTCATGATTCTATTTCTAGGACTATCATTAGGAAATGAATCATCGTACTCGGAAACATATACATTATACTCTGATGTACTTTTATAAGAAAGATCTTTTAAATCATCAGCCTCTTTCTTGAGGCTAATTAAACCTTGGTTATTGATAAATGAGTTAAATATTAGTATTCCCTCATTTTCAAGAATTTGAGAATAATTACTACCGTTTCTAAAAAAGTGCTCGTTATATGGGTCACCTAGAATGGCTTTTAAATCATTTGGTAGCATATTCAGATCTCATTTATTAACAAATATATCTTAATGAGATAAAACTTTATAAATTTTTTATAAAAATACTAGATATATTAAAAATTAATTATCAAAAATTAAAATATACAGTTAATTCATGGTAGACCATTAGAAATAGGAGGCTTAAACTTTAAAGCCAGTCCATTTTATTTCTTAATTTGTTGAATATTTACAATTTGAAAGATCTTTATTCTACAATTATTTTATTGATATCAGTCTCTTTAAACATACTGGGTTTAATGATGATATATGATCTAATCAATTCTTTTATTAATCCATTTTTACTTTTTGGTTTAGGTTTTATATTATTTTTGATAATTGCATTTAAATACCTTATGAAGTAATGAACAATTTTAAGTATTTAATTTTCTTTTTTCTTATTACATCAACAGTTAATTCTCAAAAATATTATGATTCTAATGATTTAAAATATTTTATAGACTTTTCAGATATGAAAGCAAATCTTAGATTTCAGGATTTGAGGATTAACGGCCCCATTGAGGAATTTATTTCATATTTCGGGAATAGATACACCGTTGTTAGAGGTGACAGCATACATTGGCTACTTCAGCAAAGTGAGAAAAAAAATAAGTATTTATCATACCTAATATTAAAAGGAGAATATAAAGAAGTTCAAAAATTAGCTAAATGGGAATATACAAGTAAGAAGCTTGAGGTATTAGCATCAGATAGAATTTTCTCCGGTTACTTTAAAGATTATTTCAATTTTGTTGATGAGAATGAGTATCAAAAAATTAGTAGTGATAGGTTGATTGGTGATTATTTAAGGGATGCAAATCTAATTGGAAAATATAAAGTTAGAGTCTATAGAGATAATGGTGTTAATTATTTTGATCTTAATATTAAGGGAACCGTTGAAATAAATAGAAAAGGGATAGTCATAGAAACAAATCTTCCAACACTTACTAAAATTAGTGGAACATATGATTCAGAATTAAATACTAATATTGAATTTGTCAGAAAAGGGTTAATCGCAGGTAGAATTGATTTTAAGGAAAAAGCCATATTTTCATTAAACTTAGATTTAGAAAAAAAAATAGCTACTCTTAGCTTAATAGAAATTGGTATCAACGATGAAGGGTTGGAGCAAAATAAAAGGAAGACAACTACATTTATAATAGCATATTAATATGAGAGATTTTCTAAATTATGCTGATTCAATTGATATTAAATTCTTATTTTTTACATTATTATTTATTTTAATTTGGAAGTTTATTATAGAAAAAAAGTTAAATAAATGAAAGAACCCATAAAATTTTTTAGCCTATTTATTCTTGTTGTTCTTTTTTTGATGTTGATTGTCAATATATTAACTTATTAAGTTTCAATTTTATTATTTATAATTATTCTAAATAAAGAATAATGATTAATATTGTTTTT
>TARA_B100001057_G_scaffold15206_1_pt1 | contig 12961 bp, 9 predicted proteins | sample TARA_B100001057 | Tara Oceans TARA_B100001057 (sample SAMEA2621839) | marine metagenome | biome: marine biome (ENVO:00000447); feature: surface water layer (ENVO:00002042); material: "saline water (ENVO:00002010), including plankton (ENVO:xxxxxxxx)" | depth 5 m
CGCCCCGTTGTTGTAAATGTATGTAATTTTCCTGCCCCTGTAGGCGAAAATCCATCTTTGTTAAGTTTTGAAAATCTTATAACACTATTTCATGAATTTGGACATGCAATGCATGGTATTTTAACAAACGTAACTTACGGCAGCATGTCAGGAACATCAGGACCTAGAGATTTTACAGAATTCCCTGCACAAATACTTGAACATTGGGCTAGTGAACCTGAAGTAATGAAATCATTTGCTATTCATTACCAAACTGGAGAAACTATTCCGGATAATTTAATTGAGAAAATTTTGAAAGCATCCAAGTTTAACCAAGGTTTTATCAATACAGAATATTTAGCTGCATCTCTTTTAGATATGGATTGGCATACTTTGTCCTCTGATGAGGATTTAAAAAAAGTAAATGTTTTTGAAACTAAATCAATGGCAAAATATGGATTAATTGATGAAATAGCTCCGAGATATAGAAGCACTTATTTCGCTCACATTTTTTCAGGTGGTTACTCATCTGGATACTATAGTTATGTTCATTCTGCAGTACTCGACTCTGATGGCTTTGAGGCTTTTAAAGAATCAGGAAATGTGTTTGACAGCACACTTGCAAAAAAGCTCAGAGAAAATGTATATGAAAAAGGTTCAACTGAAGAAGCTATGGACTTATATGTAAAATTTAGAGGTAAAAAACCTGTAATAGAACCACTATTAAAAGTAAGAGGTTTATATTCAAAAAGTGAGTAACTATTAAATAGTTATTTAATTTTAATGAAAATATTTACTTCTCCCCTACTTGTTTTAATATTTTTCAGTTTTCAAGGATATACTCACAATCCTGAAGATTTTATAATTGCTGAAATTGAACAAGGTCAAATGTCATTTGAGAATGAAGAAATTGCAATTGAATATAATGCAGCACTTAAAAGACTCAGAATTAGAAGATTGTCAGCTATGGATTGGGAGAGAAAATTTTCAATATTTATAAAAGCTGGCTTTGAACACATTATTCCAAAGGGTTTAGATCATATCCTATTCGTTCTAGGTCTATTTTTTTCCAGCATCTATTTTAAATCCTTATTAATACAAGTAACAGCATTTACTTTAGCTCATAGTATTACATTAATACTTGCTGCTCAAAATGTTTTAAATATTGACAGCAATATTGTTGAACCATTAATTGCCCTATCAATTGTTTGGATAGCTATTGAAAATTGCATTTTTAATAAACCAACTAAGTGGAGATCTTTAGTCGTTTTTAGCTTTGGATTACTCCATGGCCTAGGTTTTGCTGCAGTATTAAGTCATTATGGTCTCCCAAAAGAAAATTTCATTTCTTTATTGTTTGGTTTTAATATTGGGGTTGAATTAGGTCAATTGTCTGTTTTACTTATTGCTTATTTGTTAATTAGATTGATATTTATAAAAAATTGGAAAAGTAATATAATAAGTATTCCTGCATCTGTTATTATTGGGTTAATAGGTTTTTATTGGTTTATTGAAAGAATGATCAATTTATAATCTTCATAGACTTACTATTAATTTTTACTAATTCAATTGTATATAAAATGATTGTACTAACATATAATAATGAACTATTTAATTAAATTTGTTCAAAATTTTTAAAAATGATTACAGTTAATAATTTATCACTTCAATTTGGAAAAAGAATATTATTTGATAATGTTAATATTAAATTTCATGGTGAAAGATGTTATGGAGTAATTGGTGCTAACGGAGCAGGAAAATCAACGTTCCTAAAAATATTAAACTCTGAAATTGAACCAAATTCTGGTAATGTTTCAATAGATCCTGAAAAAAGATTATCTATTTTAAAACAAGATCATAACGAATATAATGATACTCCAATTTTACAAACTGTTATGATGGGCCATCATAAATTATGGGACGTTATGCAAAAAAAAGATGCAATATATGCAAAACCTGACTTTAGTGATCAAGATGGTATTGAGGTAGGAAAACTTGAAGAAATATTTCAAGAAATGGATGGTTGGAGTGCTGAATCAAATGCTGCAGACATGTTATGTGGGATGGGTGTAACAACACAAGAGCATAGTTTATTAATGAAAGATGTTGAACCAATTACCAGAGTTAAAGTTCTACTAGCTCAAGCTTTATTTGGTAATCCTGATTGTTTAATTTTAGATGAACCTACAAATAATCTAGATTTAAAAACTATATTTTGGCTTGAAGAATTTTTACTAAAATTTAAAAACACAGTCATTGTTGTTTCACATAATAGGCACTTTTTAGATACAGTATGTACTAATATTGTAGATATTGATTTTCAAAAAATTCAATTGTTTACAGGAAACTATACATTCTGGTATGAATCAAGTCAATTAATGTTAAATCAAAGAGCAACTGCTAACAAAAAAGCTGAAGAAAAAAGAAAAGAACTACAAAGTTTTATAGCAAGATTCTCTGCTAATGCATCTAAAAGTAGGCAAGCTACTAGTAGAAAAAAACTTCTTGAAAAAATAAATATTGATGAAATGAAACCTTCTACGAGAAAATATCCTGCCATCATTTTTAATCAGTTTAGAGAAGCTGGAGATCAAATCTTGCAAGTAAATAATTTATCAGCTAAAGATGAAAATGGAGATATTTTATTTGAAAGGGTAAACTTCGTAGTTAATAAAGGAGATAAAATATGTTTTTTAGCAGATAATAAACAGGCATTAACTTATCTATACAAAATACTAAACGGTGAAATAAAGCCATCAACAGGAGATTTTTCATATGGTCAGACAATTAAACACTCATACTTTCCAAATGAACATGATCAATATTTTAAATCTTCCAATAATCTTATTGATTGGCTGAGAGAATACTCTGAAGAAAAAGATGATCAATATGTTAGAGGTTTTCTTGGAAAAATGTTATTTAGCGGAGAGGAAGTTTTAAAATCAACAAGTGTATTATCTGGAGGAGAAAAAGTAAGATGTATGTTTTCAAAAATGATGCTTAATGAAGGTAATTTATTAATTTTTGATGACCCAACTAACCATTTAGATTTAGAGTCAATTCAGGCTTTAAACAATTCTATGAAAAATTTTAAAGGAACAATACTATTTTCATCACATGATCATGAATTAAATGAAACAGTAGCAAATAGAATAATAGAAATTACACCCGGTAACAATCACGATAAACTAATGAATTATAAAGAATTTCTAGAGTTCAAAGGTGTAAGAGAAAAAAATATTACAGTATAACTAATGGATATTGATCTCTTAGTTAAATCGATTGAAAAGGAATTTATAAGTTACTCAAATCCATTGATTGCCAAAAAGCAAGAAAAATATATGAGAAATAACTTTAGATTCTTTGGCCTGACAGCTAATCAAAGAAGAACAATTCAAAATCCATTTGTTAAAAGTATTTTAGATTTTGATGAAAAAAAATTTAATGAATTTATTATAGCACTATGGAATAAAGAACATAGAGATTTTCAATACTTCTCTCAAGAATTGGTTTATTTCAATCATTATAATTTCAAATGTAAAGACATTAATATATTTGAATATATGATTATTAATAAATCATGGTGGGATACAATTGATTTTGTATCGCCAAAAATTTTAGGTAAATATTTTGAAATATATCCGAAGAAAATAGAAAAAACAATTCAAAAATGGCTCAATTCAAATAATATTTGGTTACAGAGATCTTGCTTATTATTTCAGCTAAAATATAAAAATAAACTCAATAAATTATTACTTGAAAAAATTATAAATTCTTTGAGAAATTCAAATGAATTTTTTATAAATAAAGCAATTGGATGGATATTAAGAGAATATGGAAAAACAAATAAAAATTGGGTGATAAACTTTATTAAGGAGACAGAACTAAATAAACTTAGTGTAAGAGAGGGTTTGAAATATTTAAAATATTAAATTTGAAAAAAATTATAAATATGTATTCTATTAATTATAAATTAAATCTAACTATAAAATTTTTACTTTTATTTTCTTTTGTTTTTTCTCAAGAAAACTTAAATAATAGCAAGTTCAAGCAGTTACATAAAGAACTCCCTACACCAAATGTATACAGAACAGCAAGTGGTGCTCCTGGTCATGAATATTATCAACAAAAAGCTGATTATGAAATTAGTGTTGAACTTGATGAAATTAATAATGTTATAAAAGGAGATGAAATTATAACTTATACTAATAATTCACCTGATTTATTAAATTACCTATGGATTCAACTTGATCAAAATGTGAGAGCAAAAAATTCACACGGTCAGTTAACATCTACAAATAATATGGATGAAGAAATGAGTTTTAGCTCATTAAAAAGAATGCATGATAAGATGAACTTTGATGGAGGATTTAAAATTGAAAAAGTAACAGATCTAAAAGGTAAAAATATTTCTTATAAAATTAATGAAACCATGATGAGAATTGACCTTTCAAAACCATTGAAAAAAGGACAATCATTTGCATTCAAAATTAAATATAGTTACAATATAAATGATAGAATGAAAATTGGAGGAAGAAGTGGATATGAATACTTTGAGAAAGAAGGAAATTCAATATACACGATTGCTCAATTTTTTCCTCGCATGGCAGTATACAATGAGGTAGAAGGTTGGCAAAACAAACAATTTCTTGGAAGAGGTGAATTTGCTCTTCCATTCGGTGATTATAAAGTTAGTATTACTGTTCCATCTGATCATATAGTAGCAGCGACAGGTGAATTAAAAAATGCAACATCAGTACTTACCAAAAAACAAATCAAAAGATGGGAAAATGCAAAAAATAATTATGATGAACCTGTTATAATTGTTTCTCAAGAAGAAGCTGAAAAAAATGAAAAAGAAAAAAGTAAAAACAAAAAAACATGGTTTTTTGAAGCAGAAAATGTAAGAGATTTTGGTTGGGCAAGTTCAAGAAAGTTTATTTGGGACGCTATGGCTGTTGACATTTCAGGAAAAAGAGTTATGGCATATAGTTATTATCCAAAAGAAGGAAATCCACTATGGGAACAATATTCTACCAGAGTTGTAGCTCATTCTTTAAAAGTTTATTCAAAATACACAATAGATTATATATACCCACAAGCAACTTCTGTACATGCTAAAAGAATAGGAATGGAATACCCTATGATTTGTTTTAATTTTGGAAGACCTGAAGAAGATGGTACTTATACAAAAAACACAAAATATAGAATGATTGGTGTTATAATTCATGAAATAGGACATAATTTTTTTCCTATGATAATAAACTCTGATGAACGTCAGTGGACATGGATGGATGAGGGGTTAAATACATTTGTACAATACTTAACTGAACAAGAATTTGAAAGAAATTATCCCTCAAGAAGAGGTCCGCCATCAAATATGATTGAGTACATGAAAGGAGATAAAAATGGTATCGTACCAATAATGACAAATTCAGAATCAATACTACAGTTTGGAAACAATGCTTATGGTAAACCAGCTACTGCCCTTAATATTTTGAGAGAAACTATCATGGGAAGAGAATTATTCGATTATTCATTTAAGACCTACAGTCAAAGATGGGCATTTAAACACCCTACACCAGCTGACTTTTTCAGATCAATGGAAGATGCTAGCGCAGTTGATTTAGATTGGTTTTGGAGAGGATGGTTTTATACTAATGATCATGTAGACATATCAATAGATAATATGAATTGGTTTAAAATAAATACTGGTAACCCTGATTTTGAAAATCCAATAGCTAAAGAAAAGAAAGAAAAAAATGATACTTATATAGGAAACTCTAGAAACAAATCTTCTATTTCAAAAACAATAACAGAAATTGATCAAAAGTCAGTTGATTTTTATACTACATATGATCCATTTAAAACAAATATTTTAGATAGAGATGAGTATAACTATTACATCAATAGTCTTGATGATGATGAAAAAGAAATTTTAAACTCTAATAAAAATTACTATGAAATTCAATTCTCTAATATTGGAGGTTTAGTGATGCCAATTATTCTAAAATTTAATTATATAGATGGTACGTCTGAAACAATAAGAATCCCTGCAGAAATATGGAAAAGAAATTCTGAAACTGTTTCTAAAGTTTTTATTCTTGATAAAGAAATAAATGATATTATACTAGATCCATTTTTAGAGACTGCAGATGTAGATAAGAATAATAATTATTGGCCACCAAGAAACGAACCAACAAGATTTCAGCTTTTCAAATACAATCGACCATTTCAAGAGAATCCTATGCAAAGAGATAAAAGAGCTAAGGAAAGAGAAAGTTTAGATTAGAGCTACATTAAACATGATAAAAATATTTATACTTTTTATATTTTCATTTTTAATTCATGATTATCATATAACTCACACTACAATTTTTTATAACAAAAAATCAAACAGTTTTGAAATTACTATCAAGGTTTCAGTTGAAGATTTAGAAAGATCATTAGAAACAAAAGAGTTTAACAAATTAAGAATAGGTTCACAAAGAGAAAGTAAAATTGCAGATAATTTAATTGAAAATTATTTTAATAAAAATTTCTTTTTATTCATTAATAATAATCAAACTGATTATGAATGGGTAGGTAAAGAAATTGATGACAATTTACATGATTTATATTTATACTTTGAAATAGAAAATTTAACCCTTGAAAGTGATATTGAATCATTAATTATTGAAAACACTGTTTTTTTAGAAAACCAAGAAAATCAAATTAATTTAGCAAGAATAGAATTTGAAAAAAAAGACTATAACATCACATTCACTAAAGATTTAAGGAAGAAAAAGGTAATATTTGATAAATGATCTATTTACTTATTATTAAAATTTGTCAAAATTTCATTTTTTCCGCACTTGACATTTCCTAGTAGTTCTAATTTATTACTTGAAACACTCATCAGACAATAATAATCTTTGTGTTCTATACTTTGAGAAACAAAGTAATATACTTTAGATTTTTTTTTATTTAAATTAATGATTTTTGAATCTATTAATTTTTGTCCAATATTTTGACATCTGTTAATGATAAAAGACTCAGCTTCTTTAAAAGTTACATTGTTTGATGATTCATTTATAATTTTACTTACACATTTATTAACCATTTCGCCCCACTTATCACTGAGTTTCTTACTTAAAGAAAAATTTACTTTTTTCCAATCTGCAATACCAATTTCAGAACTAATTAACTTATCACATTCAGTTTTATTGTTTTTCATCCAATCTGAGTCACCAGATTCATTTAAACATCTACATATGTTGACTGAATTTTCTTTATTGTTAGTACAGTTTAAAGAAAAAAATATAATAAAAATATATAAGTGAATCTTTTTAATCATATAATTAAATTGTTAATTATTAATAAGTTAATAAATTTTAAAAAGCTTTAACTTTATGAATAAATAAAAAAATGCCTGAAGGTCCAGAAGTTAAAATAGCATCTGATTACTTTAACTCTTTTTTTAATAGTAGTAAATCAATAAAGTTTGAAATTATTTCAGAGTATTACGATAATAAATATCATGATGTATTTAAAAATATAAAAGATAATTTAAGATTATTTAAACCTACTTATACTATTGGAAAAAATATCTTTCTAGATCTAGATAATCAAGATATATTCAATTTTCATTTGGGTATGACGGGAGGTTGGTCAAAAGAAAATATAAAACATTGCCATTTTCGTGTCTTTGATAATAGGAAGGAGCTTTTTTTTAAGGATGTAAGAAAATTCGGCAAAATGAGGATTTTAACTGAAACTGAAAAAAACAATAAATTTAATCCATTGTTTGATATTTTAAATCCAGTATATAATTATAAAAAACATCTGAAGTTTTTAAGAGAAAAGATTAGAGACGAAAAATCTATTTGTTCCTTGATTATGGATCAAAAATATTTTCCAGGTGTCGGTAATTACATAAAATCAGAAGGACTTTATTTATCAAGAATACACCCTGAAGAGAAATGGAAAAATTTAAAATCAAGAAAAATAAATTCACTTATTAAAAAAATTCAAAAAGTAATGCATGGTAGTTACGCCTCTGGAGGAGCTGAACTAAAAGATTTTAAAAATCCATTTAACATTTCTGATTTCACATTAAAAATCTATGGTAAAAAATTTACTGATAAAAATAACCCTGTAACACCCATATTAACATCTGACCAGAGAAAATCTTGGATATGCAAAAAAAATCAAAAAATAAAAACTAATTGAAAGGATTAGTAGCCCAAACATTCAATTCATTAATAAATCCTCTATCATCCATTTCAATAGCTGAAATAATTGCGTGAGATATCTCTTTAGGAGTAAGTTTATTTGGAATCTCGTCTCTTTCAACCCTTTCAGGATTTGCAAATGCTGTAGTTACTTCGCTTGGATTGACTTGACAGACTCTTATATTAAAAGGCCTTAGTTCTGCTTGCCAACACTGAGTTAGGCACCTTACAGCAAATTTTGAAGACGAATATATACTACCAGTAGGATAACCTTTTAAACTTGCAGTAGAACCAATATTAATAATTGTTCCATTTTTTTGGTTCTTCATAAAAGGAATTATCTCTTTAGTTAGTAGAGATAAACCAAAAACATTTACGTTATAAACATCCAAAAAATCTTTTATATTTAGTTCTTCTATTGATCTTCTAACTCCAACACCTGCATTATTTATTAATATATCAACTTTATTATTGAAAAATTCAAGACATTTTTTTGTATTTGATTTAATATTATCAATATCTCCAATGTCAAATTCAATTAATTTTGCATCCGTACCATCAAAAGATTTTTTTAACCGATTTATAGATCTGCCAGTGACAATAATATTAGCCCCCTTTCTTAATAAGTTTAATGCTGTTTCTTTTCCTATTCCTAAACTTCCTCCAGTTAACAGAATATTTTTTCCTTCTAATTTCATAATTATTTAATATTTTTAATTTTCTTTTTTATTACTCCATCATCATATATATAAAATAATATTGTCTTATTTACATCTCTTTTAATTTCTCTTCCTAAAACATCAGTAATTTTAATAAGTCTTTTTGATTTAACTGAGTAATTAATTAGAGAAATATTCTCACAATCTGGATTACCCTCATAAATACAAGAACCATCATCAATTGTTGCATTAATATTATAATTACATGCTTCAATATCCATACATCCATCTAAGAAGCAATCATTATACGGAGCACCACCTGTTAATACAATAGTTCCATCTGAGTTAAATATTGTCCAATCTATTTCTTCTTGCCAATCTCCCCCATCACAAACAACATTAAAGCAATCTAAAGAGTTGGGTAAACAAATAATTTCTTGCTGTTCACTACCATCTTCTAATTCTAATTCAAATTCATTGATTATTAAAGTGTTTCCATTCCAACCATCGCCATATGAGTCCTCCAAAAGAACAGTATAAAAATCTCCTAAACAACAACTTCCATCATCAGATGTAGCGATGGGATCAAAATTAATTGCATCTTCATCAGTACAACCATAAATTGGACAATTTTCATAAAAATCAATATTAAATGGGGAGCTACCGGTTAATAAAACCTCATTGTTTTCTAACAATTCCCAACTCACCTCTTTAGGCCACCCCCCTTCCTCAACTATTAATTCAACACAATAAGTTGAATTAGGAATACAAAGGTTTACTTCTTCAGAATAACCAGATGACAACGTATACTGATTAAAAGGTTCGCCATCAACTAAAATATTTAATATATTACCATTCCACCCATCTCCATAAGAATCTTGAGCAACCAATAATACTGAATAAAAATTATCTTGACAATTTCCATTACAATCAAATCCTTCCATAATAAAAGGATCATTTGAATAATTTATAAAATTTGGTATCAACTGTGTATCAGTTCCATATGAATTTGTGATTGTTAACGCAACATCATATGTGCCTTCTTGATCATAAATAACAATTGGGTTTTTTTCATTTGAAGTTGATGGTGTTCCACCTGGAAAAGACCATTCCCAAGTTGCATTATCATTTATCATTGCAGAATGATCAACAAAATAAACAGTGTTATCTAAACAGTTTATAGATAATTTATCAGCTGAAATTTGAGCAGATGGTTGTGTGTTTTCATATAAATCAACTTCCCAAACACTTCTGTTTGTTCCATTTTTAAGTTTATTATTCTGATAATCAAAGACTAGCTGAGTAGAAAATGTACTCATTGGAAGACCGTTACTATATAATAACCAAGAATTCATCTCATTATTTTTATAATAAACACCTGTACGTGTTCCCAAATAAATACCATTATTACTTCCTCTGTGATATTCAATATTTGTTATATTTTCTCCATTCAAAGCCGATCCGGTCATATTCATCCAGGTTTCTCCGCCATCGCTAGAATTATACACTTTACTAGATTCATATGATTCATAGGATGTACTATTAGGACACCTAGCTATCCAAACATTATAAGGGTCACTATCACTAATTGATATATCATAAGGAATCCAATTATCTTCTTGAATACTTGGAAATGTGGGAGTTATAATTATAAAATTAATTCCTCCATCGTCACTCCTCCATACATTTTTATCTCCCCAATAACTATCATATGTAGCAACATAGATTATTTCAGGGTTAGACCAAGCAACTTCGATTGAAGTTACATTTTCACCAAAATCATATAATGGAAATGAAGAATAGCCATTGTTATAAGATTTATATAGAATTTTACCACTTCCAGTGTAAAGAATATTATAACATCTAGGATCAAATTCTAAATTACTTGACTCACCAACAGTATAAGATGCATTACTTACAACTTGGAGACTAAATCCCTCAAGAGGAATATTTCTATCATTAGAAAGTTCATAGCCCCCTCCAGAACACCAATCATCTAAATATACTTTTTTGCTATCTCCAAAATTTACAAAACCTCTGTAATTATCACCTCCACATATTGAAGCCCATCCTCCACTTTCTAAAGTTCCTTTTAAAGAGTCACCTTGAACATAAGTATCTCCATCCTTTAAGAGCGTAGCATTATGATAAGTCCCTCCAATCATAACACCCCCATCAGAAAATCCGGATCCAAATCCCCAGAAATCTGTTCCAGCAATTCCAAACATTCTTTGTTCAATTTTATCTCCTTGATTATCAGAATAAAATATACCACCATCGCATGCAATCCATAAATCATTACTAAAATATTTAATATCATGAATATCAGCGTGTACATACTGTTGATTTTCGGGATCATCTGCCCAACTCCATTTAGAAGGACATGTAAATGTATAACCACCATCATCAGAAATCCAATGATTAACTCCTCCAACATGAATTTTATTTGCATTATTTGGATCAACAGCGAGAGCTAAATCATAATAATATTGACCTCCATCGTCTAATCCTTCATGAGACCAACCCATAAGGTTTTGATTTTCTTCACTAGGTTCACCACCAGGTTGAGGTCCACAACATCTAAATTCCCATGTTTCACCCATATCTTGACTTACATATATTCCGTAAAGACCACTTCCGCCATTTACAGAACCAGTAGTAAGTGCATATACGTTATCAGGCGCATCTGGAGACACAGCTATCTCCGTTCTTCTTTGTTCATCTGGAGACGAAGGATTTGGCCAAGGTGAATCAGCATAGACTGTAAAATCTTGCCCACCGTTAATAGATTTCATAAATATAGTTCTATTACTTGACTCCTTAACTACATAAATTATTTCTGAGTTATTTGGATGGAACTCTATTTCAAAGAAATTTCCATTTAAAATAGTTTCCAAATTATTATCATTCACATCAATTTTATGGAGGGCACTTTCATCACAAACAAATAAAATATTATTATCAATAGGATGCATAACAATATCTTTAATAAAATCTAATTCAAATAATAATTCATGAGTTAAACCCCCGTCTGTTGATTTGTATAATTTTCCAGAGTTTGAAAAAAAAATAACGTCTGAATTAGTATGATCTATTTCAATTGAGTAAACTTCATTTATTAACAACTCTTTATCAAACAATGGAAACCAATTAACACCTTTATTAGTAGATTTCCACAGCCCTGATGTTGCAGCTCCTGCATATAAAACATCTGAATTGCTCAAAGATTGCTCCACGGTGTAAAGGTGAGCGGCACCAGCAGCATAAGAACTGCTAGAAGCTAGTTTGTCAAAATCAAAAGGGCCTAAACAATACCATTCAGGTAAACCACTCATTTTTTTCTGTTCAATTAAAGGTTGTGAATTTGTAACTTTTCTACTTATTGACCTTAACCATCTCTTATAATACTGAGTGTGTTTATTTTTTATAAACTTATTTTTTTTAAAGTACTCTTTGTATAGTAACTCAACTTTAGCTGGATTTGGATTGTCTTTATACATTTCTTTTACCCAAATTGGTAAATCAGATTTATTTGAATCATATTTATACTCTTGTTGGGAAAACAATAAAACAGGGAATAATAATACTAATAAATATTTCATATTTAGCTGATTAATTACATTGAATTCTTTGTTTTTTTCTGTTATAACAATTTTTTTCGAATTGGTCATAAGAATTTGGATAATTAGTTTTAGTTTTTAGAACACCATTTTCCCAGTACTCTTTTTCTTCAATTAAAGTATGACTGTTATTATGCCATCCCCATAACTCTTCATTACTTATCTTTTTTTTATCAGCATTAAATTTTTTTCCCCATTCTTTCCAAACAACAATTTCTTCGTCTGAAGAATTAAAATAATTATTGTAATAAGAATGTGTTTTATGATCATACAAATCAATTTTAAAATACTCTTGATCTATTGAATACGAATAACTGTCAATACTGTATTGTAAACCAACCTGAAGAGAACTATACGTATTATTATCTTTAGAATTCTTAAAAAGTTGATAATTTTTAACAGAGGATAAATATATAATTGAATCAATTTGTGAAGCCTTACCGTATTCCTTTATATAGTCTCTATCATATTTTCGATATTTAACATCTCT
>TARA_B100001057_G_scaffold194206_1_pt1 | contig 12946 bp, 14 predicted proteins | sample TARA_B100001057 | Tara Oceans TARA_B100001057 (sample SAMEA2621839) | marine metagenome | biome: marine biome (ENVO:00000447); feature: surface water layer (ENVO:00002042); material: "saline water (ENVO:00002010), including plankton (ENVO:xxxxxxxx)" | depth 5 m
AGAGCTGTTGAGGAACTTTTAATTTCTCCTATGCCTAATTGGGCTATTCTATTTGGCTACGTTGTTGGCGGAGTTGCAAGGGGTGTAATAATTGGAGTAATTGTATTTTTAGTTAGTTTAGTTTTCTATCCAAGCTTTGAAATTGCAAATTATGGCTTAACGATTCTTGTTTTATTCCTAACTTCAATAATGTTTTCGTTAATGGGTTTTATAAACGCGATTTATGCTGACAGCTTTGACGACATAGCTGTTATTCCTACATTTGTGTTGACGCCTTTGATATACCTTGGTGGTGTTTTTTACTCAATAAATATCCTTCCAGATATTTGGAGAAATATTTCTTTGGCAAATCCTTTGCTATATGTTGTGAATACGTTCAGAGAGGGTATGCTTGGAGCTAGCGATGTTTCAATTCCTCTAGCTTTAGGGATGATGATTGGATTCATCATTTTATTTACCGCTATATGTTTATATCTATTAAATAAAGGAATTGGCATTCGTCAGTGAAATTAAAATACTTAGGAAGCAAAAATAACCTTGCAGACAAATTAATACTTGATAGGATTCCCAGAAAAGAATCAAGAAAAGATTTTCCGAGATTTAATTTTAATGGTTTAGATATCTGGAATGCTTATGAGTTTTCTTACTTGCTTAAAGGAGTTCCAAAAATCATTGTTTTAGAAATTTCTATACCATCTAACTCGCAATACACAGTCGAATCTAAATCAATGAAGTTATTTTTGAATTCCTTTTATGATAAGGATTTTCAAAAACAAATAGAGGTGTTAAATATACTTAATAAAAAAATATCAAAAGCATGCAATTCAAAGGTAAAGATTTTAGTTAAAAATAGTTTCAAGATTTTTGATAAAAGTGACTTTAGTAATAGATCTGGTCTTTTGATTTATAACGGCTTTAGATCAATCTGCCCTGTTACTTCTCAGCCAGATTGGGGAAATGTATATATTTATTCTTCAACAGATAGCATAAATAAAAAAGAAATTTATAATTTTTTATATAGTTTCAGAAGCCATGGTGGATTTCATGAGAACTGTATTGAAAAGATCTTTTTGGAATTAAAAGAAAAATATGCAATCAAACATTTAGAAGTCTGTGGAAGGTTTCTTAGAAGGGGGGGCATAGATATTAATCCAATAAGGTCAACACATAAAAAACTATTCTTTAAAAACTTTCGTGAATTTAATCAATAAAAGATTCAAATCAATAGAGCTTCTAAACGCAGAAATTTTTAAAGAAATTTTAGCTGTCATTAAGATTAAAAACAGTCCATGTTTTATTTTGAGTGGAGGCAATTCGCCAAGATATTTGTTTGAAAATATCTCCCAATATAGAAGTTACTTTAACCAAAGTACTTTTTTGATGTCAGATGAGAGAATTGTTGAAATTGATGACTCAAATAGTAATGAGGGTGAGTTTTTAAGAATCTCAAATATTCCAATGAGAAACATAATCAGCCTTCGTGAAAGAAATATAATATCAAAATTAAAAAAAATAAGTTGCTATGATTTATCAGTATTAGGCATGGGTGTTGATGGACACTTTGCATCCATTTTTCCCAATTGTAAAAATACTTCCTTTGCTCTCAATTCTAAACAAGCTATTATTTCTTTTGAAGATAAACATCTTAATTTTATGAGGATAAGTTTATCTCTTAATGAAATTCTTAAATCAAAAAAAATTATATTGATTGCATCCTCCTATGAGAAACAAGAAATCTTAAAAGATCAAGCCGGACTTCCAATACATCAATTATTAAAAAAAGCTTCAAATAAATTATCTATTTTCAATTGTAATTAAGAAAATTCATTTTCTAGAGTAAACTCTTAAATATATTTTAATTGTCAAAGGAGTATTTATGAATTCATATAAAAATAAACTTGCTCTTGTAACAGGGGCTTCAACTGGCATAGGCTATGCAATTGCAAAAGAGCTTGCTAGGAGGGGAGCAAATTTAATCGTTTCCGCAACTGAACGAAGTGCAAATAAGCTTCAAGACTTATCATTAGAAATCAAAGAAATTGGTTCAGAGTGTCATATTTTTTTAGAAGATTTATCTGAATTAAATTCAGGCAGGTCTCTATATAATCAAATCAAATCAAAAAATCTTAAAGTGGATTTATTGATAAATAATGCAGGATATGGAAGATGGGGAATATATCATGAGGTTGAAATGGATGATTATGTCGATATGATTCAATTAAATATAACTTCTTTAAGTGAGCTATCTCATTTATTTATCCCTGATATGATTTCAAGAGGTGGAGGTGGAATTATAAATGTTGGCTCTGTTGCCTCCTTAACGCCTGTTCCATATTCAAGTGTATATGCTGCAACAAAAGCTTATGTCCTCTCTCTTAGTGAGGGTTTAAGATATGAATATAGAGATTTTAATATAAAAATTATGGCTCTATTGCCTGGAGCAACTGTTTCAAATTTTGGTCAAGTTGCAACAGCTAAGTCAGATAAATTAAGAGAAAGATTAAACAAAAGATCAAAAAGCGCAACTGGAACTGTCTTTCAAACCTCTCATGAAGTTGCTATTGAATGTTTAGATGGATTCATAAAGGATAATCAATTTATCATACCTGGTAAAGGCAATAGGCGAACTGCACTTATTACAAAACTGCTCCCTAGGACAAAAGTGCTAAATACTGTTGGCAGCTTATTTAAAAAGATAGGTGGATAAATTTTAGATAATCAGAAGTTATAGTAAAATCATGCCATTGGAGAGGTGGCAGAGTGGTCGATCGCGCTACCTTGGAAAGGTAGTATACGGGTAACCGTATCCAGGGTTCGAATCCCTGTCTCTCCGCCATTGTTTTTTTTAGTTTTTTTGTTCAAAATATATATACAAAAGAAATAAATATGCCAGATTTTAAAAAGCAGCTATCAACATTTGTTCAAATGTTAAGAAATATCGAAGATGAATTTAAGCTTCATTCACTTACACCAAATGAGCAAGCTGTTTTTTATACTATTTTAAAATCGGATGAAGTTTGCAACATTTCAAAAATCGTTGATGAATCTGGCCTATCTAGGTCCACAGTTTATAAGATTCTCAGAAAGCTTGAGGATAATAGTCTTATTGAAGCTCTTCAATCTGAATCAGATAAGCGCGAATCTATTGTTTCTTTAAAGGTCTAGTTTGAAATCATTGGCTAGCCTAAAGTATTTTTTAGAAGTATCCATTACAACTTTTGTAGCATTTAATCTTTTATATGTAATATGGTTATTTTTCATTATCAGCTATGAAACTGCATCAGGCTTTAACGGAAGCATCATGTATGTTCCCCATGCAGCAAGAGTTATTACAATTTGTTATTTTGGTATCGCAGCAGCTCCAGCTCTGTTTGCAGCTCATATCTTTTGTAGTTATGTAATAGGGGGTTTTTACGGATTAAACAGTTTAGAGTTTATAGATTTACTTGGAACATCATTTTTATCAACTATTTCTGTTCTTATAGCCCTATATGCAATGGCAGGACTAGGGTTTAAACTGAAAACCTTACCATTTTATGTTTTCACAAAAGATTCTGTTTATTTAGATTTAAGAAATCATAAACATATAATTATGGTCACTGTTTTTAGTGCAGCCGTTCATGCATTATCAATTTATTCATACAACTATGTGAGAGCGCTTTCATCTAGTCCTGAAATGTTTGCTCGATTTTTTGTTGGTGATATTCTAGGAACATTGGTAACTATTTTTACATTATCATTTATGTTATTTGCCTTCTTCCGTGAAAGATAAATTAAATCCGTTCCATCTTGCTATACCTGTATCAGACTTAGATGAGTCTGTTACATTTTATAAAGACACTCTTCAGCTCCAGCCTGGAAGATGTTCAGATAAATGGGCTGACTTCAATTTCTTTGGGCATCAACTCGTTTGTCATGTTTCAAAAAATATAAGTGAACTTATTACTAATCCAGTCGATGGAGAAGATGTTCCAGTCCCACATTTTGGTATCGTTTTAACTATAGAAGAATTCAAGGAGTTCGAATTTAAAATACATGATAAGAATCTGGATTTTATAATTAAACCCACTGTTAGATTTGCGGGTGAAGTTGGCGAGCAGAGGACTATGTTTTTTAAGGATCCTTCCGGAAACGCTATCGAAGTTAAAGGTTTTAAAGACATGGATAGCCTATTTAAGTCATAAATATTTGACTACTGTATAAATATACAGTATATTTACAGAATGAGTAATGTAATTAACCTAAATTTCCAAGATTCTATTATTTCACAATGGGAAGAAGCTATAGATAAGGAATCTGCAGAAAAGACACTGGCCTTTAAATATTTTAATGGAAACAAAGATGATTTATATGACTACATATTTCCAAATGAAATTATTGCATCTCCAAAAAATATCTTTTGTTTTGATAACTGCCAGCAATTAGAATTATTGTAATTAACCTTTTCACAATATCTATTGTCTGTATATAATAAAATCTAAATGTCACTATTTAGCAGTTAACATGGGGGCTGCTCTTTAGTATTTATCATTACCCTCACAAGGAGGTGGTCCTATCAATATTTTATATAATTCAGGAATCGGAGGTTCAGCTTTTTGACAGAAGTGTATTTCTGATTTCGTCTGATCTTATTCAGATCTAGCCCTCTTTTTTAAGAGGGCTTTTTTTAATTGATTATGGAAAATAAATACTGGATTCTTATTACAATTCTTGGAGCAGTATGGGGAAGTGCTTTTATGTTTATCAAAATTGCAACTCCTGAACTTGGCCCAATTGCACTTGTAAATGTGAGACTTGCAGTAGCTGGACTTATTTTTATACCTTTTTTACTTCAAAAGAAATACTTAAAGCACTTTAAAAGTAATATTAAAAATATTTTAGTTCTAAGCATAGTTAATACTGCTCTACCTTTTTCTCTTTTTGCGTTCGCATCTTTAGAATCAAGCTCAAATATGCTGTCTATTCTAAATGGCACAACTGCAATAATGGCCGTAGTGATTTCTACTATATGGCTAAAAGTGAAACTTAATGTTTACCAAATAATGGGAGTATTTGTTGGTTTATTTGGCATTATAGTTTTGGCAAACCCAGATAATATATATATTTCAACAAAGGCGACTATTTTCTGCTTAGGGGCTGCTTTTTGTTATGCTTTGTCAGCAAACTATATCCAGAAATTTGCGCATAAAACTAATACAACAGTATTAATTGGTTGGTCATTAGTTATTGCTGCAATTCTTCTTACTCCGTTAACTCTCCTAAATTTACCTTCCCAATTCCCATCACCAAATGTAATATTTTCAATTTTGTGGCTTGGAGTTATTTCGACAGGAATAGCTTTTCTTGGCTATGTTCATTTAATTGAAAAAATTGGAGCAGTTAAGACAGCAACGGTCGCATATTTTATTCCTGTATTCGGCGTAATTTGGGGCTATATTTTCCTAAGCGAACCAATTACATTACAAATTTTAGTAGGTATGATGTTAATTTTAACTGGAATAATTTTTACAAATAAAAGATATGACTAATATAAATGAACTGTTAAGTGAGGCAAATGAACTTGTACCGAGAATTAGTTTTTCAGATGCCCAAGCTCTCTTGGATGATCCAAATACAATAATATTAGATGTCAGGGAGGGTCATGAATTAAGAGATTCTGGGAAGGTAAAGGGAGCGATACATGTTCCACGAGGATTATTAGAATTTGTTTTTAGACCAGAAGACTATGTTGAAGATCCAGAAAAATTAAAAATTTTAGTTTATTGTGCTGCAGGTGCCAGGGCTGCATTAGCTGCAAAGACTCTAATGTATATTGGTTATAAAGATGTTTTTAATCTAGGCGGCTTTAAGGATTGGATCGAAAGTGGAGGGGAGATCGAGGTAATTTAATGCTTTTGATCTAAATATTTACTTAATCTTAACTCAGCATTATCTCGAATTGATCCCCAAAAAAGGCTGTAATCAACTACATGAAGATTCCCCAGGCCAAACTCAACAGAATCAAATCTTTTCAAAAATTTACCACGTACCTCGGCTAGGCCTTTTTCGCTTAATCGAACATGAAAATCTGCATCATCAAATAAAGACATTGAGATAGATTTATTTGTTCGATCTTTTCTAGTTAATCCTTTTATAGACTGATCCCATATTTCAATATCCAATACTTTATTTTTATTCTCTGTTGAAACCCACTCAGTTTCAGTAGACCAACTAACAGGGTTAGTCCCAAATAAATATTCATCTCGTTTACAACGCTTCCAGCCACTAGGATCCCAGCTCCAACTTTCTCCATCCAATTTAGTATTCTCATCTACTGAGCACCAAGCAATGAGACAATTTAATTGATCTGGGCTTTGGCACATCTCCAAGTTTTTAAAAAGTTTTTCTATATCATCTCTTAAAATTGGATATCCAATTAAATAGGCAGCAATCATTCTTTTTGATATCTCATTTCCATCAAGATGTTTTGAAATTAATTGCTGCGCATGAAGAGTGCCTTGGCTATGAGCAGCAATAAAAAATGGCTTATTGCCAATCATATTCAAAAATTCAAAAAAAGCACTTTCAATATCTTGATAAGCCCTGGCTAAAGCTTTCTGTCCATCTCCTGTTTCATCATAAAAAGAAAAAAAGGTTGCTTGTCTATATTCAGGAGCATAAATATCACAACTTGAATTGAAGGCCGAAGCTTGACCAGCAAGCATTCCCTCTGTTCTCTCAAAATGAGGTGTATCTTTATTGATTGATGCGTTCCAAGTTTTGCCAAAGTAACCGGTAGGATGGATATAGAAAACTGCAGCATTTTTTGATGTTTTCATCATTTCATTTTCAGGACTTAGCATTTCAGCTCCATCGTCAAGATTGGGGTGTGCTGCCCAAGAATTAAGTTTCTTATAATCAGGCTTTAGTGGAGGAGTAAAATCTTTAAATTTCATAGTTGGCCTAATCATTTGACCAACAATCCGGTAAATTATATTTTTCCTAAAAATAAATATCAGAAAAACTATAATTGAAAAAAGAACTAAATAATTGATAAATTCCTCCATTAATGGCGCGCCCGGGAAGATTCGAACTCCCGACCCCTTGGTTCGAAGCCAAGTACTCTATCCAGCTGAGCTACAGGCGCATTTATATTAAATTACATTATATTCCTTTTTATTTTTGTTAAAAATTATTATGATATCCATAATTTTGTGGTTAAAGGGGGATTCATGAAATTAAAAACAGTTCTAAAATATTTTGTCGCACTTCCTGCATCTATTTATTTGTTTGTTTTTCTTCTAATCTCTGAAGACTTAAATGACAGAAGGCCCATTCTTTCATTATTTAAGATTTTACAAAATGATACCTCTCTCAGAGTTATAGAATCTTCTCTGACAGATCCTGTGGAAGCATCTAAAGGCTCAATTACAAATAATCCTAATAAAAATGTTTATTTTGGTGACTTGCATGTCCACACGAAATATTCATTTGATGCATATGTTTTTGGCGTTACAGGGACACCAGATGACGCATACAGATATGCAAAAGGAGCGACTGTAAAGCATCCGTTAGGTTACGATCTTAAATTGCGTGAACCGCTAGACTTTTATGCAGTGACAGACCATGGGTTTTTTATGGGTATGATCGAAAGCTACGCTGATACATCTTCAAAAATATCAAAAAGAGAATTTACTAAACCTTTCCATAATTTAAATGCTGATGTAAGCACAAATACTGCAGATGAAAATTTGGATACTTTTGCTGCAAGAACTGCTTTGTTTAGCGATGTAATAGCTTCTACAATAAATATGCCTCACTTTGATTTGCACCCAAAAGTGATGGCAGCATACCTTACAAGAAATGTTCAACTAGCTCTTAAATCGTTTGATTACAAAACACATCTATCCGCGTGGTCAGATATGGCTCGAGCAGCTGAGGAGCACAATGACCCTGGAAACTTTACAACTTTCTTGGCATATGAATATACAACCTCAACTGAAGTAGAGGGGGGCAATCTTCATAGAAATGTAATATTTGAGGGCTCAAAAAGACCACTAAGGCCATTCACGAGAATTGATTCACTAAATCCTGAAGATTTGTGGTCATGGATGGATAAGTTGCGAGAAAGAGGAGTTGATTCTATTGCAATACCCCATAACGGCAATGGCTCAAATAGCAATATGTTTGAGATGGAAACTTTTAGAGGCGGCCCAATTAGTCAAAATTATTCTGCAAAAAGAATGCGAAATGAGCCTCTAGTTGAAGTAACACAAGTGAAAGGCACTTCTGAAACACATCCTTTATTGTCCCCAGATGACGAATGGGCAGATTTTGAAATTATGGATGTGAGGGTTGGGAGTAGACCACCAACTTATAGTTTGCCACAGGCTGGCTATGTAAGAGATGCATACCTCCGTGGATTAACTCTCGACTGGTTTAGTCAAGGAAATCCTTATAAATTTGGTTTAATTGGATCTACAGATACTCATGTTTTAGGTGGATCTTTTGATGAATCAAACTATTGGTCAAAGGTTGGTATTTTAGACGGAACTCCTGAATCAAGAGGAGCCATACCTTTAACACCTGAGAGAGTTAAGACCGTAACAGAGGGATTAATTGCTGCAAACCAACCTGTATTATTAATTGACAGAGAGCAAGGAACCTACATGGATGTAGGATTTGATCAATGGGGAGCATCTGGGCTTGCAGCAGTGTGGGCAGAAGAAAACACGAGGGAATCTATCTTTAAGGCTTTTAGAAATAAAGAAACTTATGCCACATCTGGTTCAAGGATCAAGCTTAGATTTTTTGCTGGTTATAATTTAGACTCAGTTGACCTTGACTCTGCAAATTTAGTTTCAGAGGCCTATAAAAATGGATCACCGATGGGGTCAGATATTAATCATAATAATAACAAGAATCCTCATTTCTTGGTTTGGGCCGTTAAAGGTAAGCATGGAGCCCCGCTTCAAAGAGTGCAAATTGTTAAAGGTTGGATTGATACCAATTCTGGTAGACCAAAAGAAATGGTCTTTGATGTTGTTTGTTCTGATGGATTAGTAGTTGATCCTCTTACACATAGATGTCCGGACAATAATGCAAAAGTAGACATAAATACTTGTAAAATTTCTGATAATGTAGGTTCTTCAGAGTTAAAGGCTAAATGGCAAGACCCCACATTTAATCCTAAAGATGCTGCTTTTTATTATGTAAGAGTTCTAGAGAATCCTACATGTAGATGGTCAACATGGGATGCAATAAATGCTGGCTATAAGCCTAGAAAAGATTTACATAGCACCATTCAAGAAAGAGCATGGTCCTCGCCTATATGGTATGTTCCAAGGGATTCTGGAATAGACACTATACCTTTAACAGGTACGAGCGGAACTCTTAATTTTGTAGATTAATAAATCTAATGAATTTAAGAATAAGTCTTTTTATTCTAATTGGTTTATTTTTATATATTCTTGATTATAGATTTTCATATGATGAGGACTTGAATCAAATCATCATTCCTGATGATGAAATATTAGGTTTAATTGATACCTGGCGTGACCAAGTTGGAAGAGATCCTTCGGATGAAGAAATAGTAAGAATTATTAACAATCTCGTAAATGAAGAAATACTTTATAGAGAGGCTCTTAAGCTAGATTTAGATAAAAATGACAGAATTATTAAGCGTCGATTAGCACAAAAAGTTGAATTCCTTAAACAAGAAGAGAGTGAGCCTTCAAAAGCAGATTTAGAAAATTTTTATAATAATAATAAATCAAAATATGTAGTAGAAGATCTTTACACTTTTAAACATTATTTTTTTTCAAATGAAAATAATGCACTAAAAGATGCAAATAAAAGCCTCATTGATTTAGCAAAAGGGAGTGAGGTGAAGTCCGATCCCTTTATCTTAGGAAATGAAATAAATCTCGCCTCAAAAAATGATATTCAAAAAAACTTTGGCAGCATATTCTATGAAAATCTAACTTTAATAAATGAAAATGAATGGTCTGAACCAATAGCGTCTGATTATGGGCTTCACTTAGTTTTTATTAAGAAGAAAATAACTGGATATGTGCCTTCTTTCAATCAGATTTATCAAAAAGTTTATAGTGACTATATGATTATGAAGAGAAGAGAAAATGTAATATTTTTTTTAGATGAAATTAAGCAAGAATATAAAGTAATCATAAACCCTGATCTAACTTTTGATTAATGAAAAAAATATATTTTTTTCTTCTTTGTATTTTTTCATTTCATAATCATAGTCATGAATTTAATCCTGCTCATTTAATACTTAATGAGCAGCCAGGATTTTCATATTCGGTAAAATTATTTTATCCACAGGAATTTAAATATAACTCACCGGAGATCCAATATCCTGATAATTGCAATATTTTAGAAGTCTCTAAATCAAATAATATAAAAAATATTATCGAAAGTTACATTTTGTCATGTGATGCAGATATAAAGGGCAAAAGTATTACTTTTGGTAATCTTGATTTTCTAATAGATGCACTTCTTTCTGTAAACTTTATTGATGGATCAACATATGAATCAATAGCAGGATCAAGAAACCTAGAAATAGAAATCCCATTAGAGCAATCAACTTATCCATTAGCTTATTTCAATTTAGGTTTTGACCATTTATTAAAGGGAATAGATCATATTGTTTTTTTAATATGTCTAATTTTCTTAGTATCTGGATTTATAAATTTAATTAAAGTAATTACAGCTTTTACTATTTCTCATAGTATCACTCTGTCGTTATCATTCCTCGGGATTGTTTCTATAAGTCAGTCTGTTATTGAGGCTCTGATTGCTTTGACCATAATCTATGTTGCATTAGATGCAGTTGATAATAAATCTAAAAAGTTTCCATGGTATTTCGCCTTTGGATTTGGTCTTTTGCATGGCTTTGGATTTTCTGGCGCGCTTTCTGAAATAGGAATCAATAATAATGAATTAGCTCTCTCATTGTTATTTTTTAATGTGGGTATTGAGATCGCACAGCTAGCAATAATCCCTATACCATTACTCATTATATTTTTACTTAGGGAAAATAGCTTTTTTCAAAAAATTAAATTCATTACACTCATATTTATTGGAGGAATTGGTGTTTACTGGTTTCTAGAGCGAAGTATAGGCATCATTTTTTAGCAAAAGCTTTTAATAGTTAAAAATCTTATTTTAAATTTCTCTACAAGCAGCTCAATGCATATAAATTTTAAATATACTAAGATAACTTTATGAGAATAAAAGTTTTAGTTATCTGTTTTTTAATTTTCTCTTGCTCCAATGAGGAGGAGGTATCAACTATACAAAATCTTCACTCAATAATAGAATCACTCTCATCTGATAATATGCAAGGTAGAAATCCAGGAACAATAGGCGGACAGCTTGCTAAAAATTATATATCAAAACAATTTGAATCAAATCACTTACAAACCTTTGGCAATAGCTTCTTTCACGAAGTTCCTGCAGTTTCATCAACCGTTCAAGACTCCTCTTTTTTTACTATTTCCTTCAGAGATAAAGATAGGAAGCTTGTTTTTGGCAAAGAAGTAGTTTTTTGGTCAAAGCGAAATCAAAAAAATCAAAAAATAAATTCGAGTGATCTAGTTTTTGTAGGATACGGTATTGTCGCACCTGAATATAGCTGGAATGATTATGAGGACATTGATGTAAGGGGTAAAACAGTTGTAATGCTTATAAATGACCCAGGTTTTGATACAGGAAAACTAAGATTATTTAATGGGCGATCAATGACTTACTACGGAAGATGGACATACAAATTTGAAGAGGCTGCGAGACAAGGGGCTTCTGCTGTAATTATCATCCATGAGGAAGATGCTGCTGGATATCCGTGGTCAGTTGTAGAAAACAGTTGGACTGGACCTCAGCTTGACTTACAAAGGAAAGACTTAGGGTTAAGCAGAACAATCCTAGAAAGTTGGATAGATCTTGATGTAGCTAATGAAATTTTTACATATACGGGTTTTGATTATGACTCATTAAAAGAGTTTGCTCTTGATAAATCTTTTAAGGCTTTTGAACTGAAAGGACTATCATTAACTAGTAAAATCAATAGTGATATATCATATTTCAGCTCACACAATCTTATAGGTTTTAAACAAGGGTCGTTAAGACCTGAAGAGTATTTAATTTTTATGGCCCACTGGGATCATCTTGGTATAAATGAAGAATTAGATGGTGATAATATTTTTAATGGTGCTGCCGATAATGCAACTGGTGTTGCTGGAATAATTGAATTATCAAGACTATTCAAAAATATTGAGACAGAACGATCTATTATATTTGCAGCTTTAACCCTAGAGGAGTCTGGCCTACTAGGTTCATCATATCTTGCCGAGAATCCACCAATAGATTTGGCTTCCATTGTTGCAGGTTTTAATTTCGATGGGATTCTCCCAACAGGAAAAACTAAAGATATGGTTGTTATAGGTTATGGAGCATCTGAGCTTGAGGATATTCTTGATCAAGAGCTTCAAAAGCAGGGAAGATATATTAATCCAGACCCTAATCCCGAAAAGGGATATTTTTACAGGTCTGACCATATTAGTTTTGCTAAGAAAGGTGTGCCGGTATTATTCTCCGATGATGGATTTGATTTAGAAGATGGTGGAATTGAAGAGGGCTTTAAAAAAAACTATGAGTATATCAACTTAAAATATCATGGCGTTAAAGATGAATATGATCCCTCCTGGAATTTAGAGGGATTTGAGCAAACAATTAATACAATATTTAATATTTCCTATGACTTAAGTAACTCAAATGAATGGCCAAACTGGTACGAAGAAAATGAATTTAGAGCAATAAGAGATGCTCAACAGATTCAAAAAAAATAATCTATAAAAAACTTAAACTTTTTTCTATATAAGTGTTGACAGTTCAAATAAAGAGAGTAATATAAACTTTACCTAACGGAGACCGATAAGCGAACAACTGC
>TARA_B100001057_G_scaffold481403_1_pt1 | contig 12930 bp, 10 predicted proteins | sample TARA_B100001057 | Tara Oceans TARA_B100001057 (sample SAMEA2621839) | marine metagenome | biome: marine biome (ENVO:00000447); feature: surface water layer (ENVO:00002042); material: "saline water (ENVO:00002010), including plankton (ENVO:xxxxxxxx)" | depth 5 m
GACTTTCAAACTTTAGTTATAATTTTAGGTATTATGAATGGAACAACATATGCTGCTGGAGCTTTTTTTGGTGCGCGTTTAGCTGATAAATGGGGGAAAAAAGATATTAGAGCTTACGGTTGGTTACCCGCAATATCTATTGGTTTGTGTTTACCTCTTGGCATAGTAACTTGGTGGGTCCCCTCAATAGAATTACATTTAATTTTTGCAACCCTATACCTGCTTTTAATAGGTATTTATTTGGGACCTAGCTTTGCAATCGCCCAAACCTTGGCACCTGTTCATATGAGAGCAATGTCAACAGCTTTATTTTTTTTCATATTAAATATGATAGCTTTAGGAGGAGGACCAACATTTGGAGGTTGGATAATGGATATTTTTAAACAAAGCTTTAATGATCTTGAGTCTATTAGATATGCCATGACTGTTACATCTTTTGTTTTTATTCCATCAGTAATTAGTTTTTTATTGGTATCAAGATTTCTCCCAAGAGATTGGAAGGCTGCAGAAGAAAGAAATCTTAATCTTGCGAAAGGAAAGTCATGAAAATTTGTATAGTTTTTGGTCATTACAATACGAGAGATTCATTTAATGCTTCTGTAAGGGATACGTTCATTGATGAGGCAAAAAAGATTGGGCATGATATTGATTTGATTAATTTGTTTGATGAGGAACAGCAATTACCATTTTACAGAAGTGATATAAATCCCCCTCCGAAATTAGTTATTGATTACAGAAAAAGACTTGAAGATGCTGATGTTATGTTCTTAATGAGCGCTTGTCATAACTTAAGAATGAATGTGATTCTTGAAAATTGGATCGATTGGGTTCTGCATCCGACATGGTTTTTTTCATATAAATCGTTATTACCTGATAGCAAGTTTTTTGGGAATTATGGCTATCCTGTTGCTGGAGCAATGAAAAATAAAATTGGTATTGTTTCAATGACTTATGGCGGACCAATGGTAAGTTATTTTAATTTCTCTCTTTTTGACAATATTCCCTACAGAAGATTAAAAAAGTCTGTTTTCCAATTAGGGGGACTTAAGACAAAATATCTAAGATTCTATTCAGTCCTCCCAAATATGAAAAAAAATGACTTTGAAAAGCATATGCAAAGAGTAAGACGATTTGCAAGAAGTTTGAAATGATTCAAAATTCATATAACTACGGACATAAGCTCTCATTTTTATTACATTTGTATTGTGAAAACCAAACTAAATAAGGAATATTTTAAAAATATTGTAAATTTCAAGTATGCAGCTCATGTTGGCAATGATTGGGAATAGATGATGAAATTTTTTACTAAAGTTAAATGGCTCATGTTTAATTTCTTGTCATATATTCCTGTTCCTTTTAAATTTCTTTCTTTTGTAGAGACATTATCTTCAACGCTTCAAGGCAAGGGATGGGGATCGAGCACAATTAAGCATGAAGTGAATGCATGTCTGTCTATTTTTAAAAATCCTCCAAAAATATTAATTGATATTGGTGCACATGAGGGTACTTATACAGAAGAAGTTAGAAAAAAAGTTCATAATATTGAGTGTTATTTATTTGAGCCTTCAACCACAAATATAAAAATTTTGAATCAAAAATTTTTAAATGATAAAGATAAAGTTTTCATAAATAATTTTGCTTTATCAAATAAAAAGGCTGATGCAATTCTATTTTCAAATACTCCTGGCTCTGGGATTGGGTCTTTAACAAAAAGAAGGTTAGATCATTTTAAGAGATTAGAGAGTCAAGGATATGATTGGGAAATGAATGTTGAAGAAAAAGTTAGTCTAATTAGATTTGATGAATATTGGAAAAATAAAAATCAATTAATTGATTATGTAAAAATCGACGTAGAAGGTCATGAATTGGATGTGCTTGAGGGTTTCGGAGACCTAATCAATAAAATTAAGCTTATTCAGTTTGAATTTGGAGGTTGTAATATCGATACGAGAACTTTTTTTCAAGATTTTTGGTACTTTTTTCAAGAAAAAAATTTCCTTTTATATCGTATTTCACCAAGAGGGCGCAGATTAATAGAATTTTATACACCAAGGGAAGAGAATTTTATGACATCAAACTATATTGCTGTAAATCAAAATATTCACCTTGAGAATTAAATATTTTATATTTATTTAAAATGAAGAACTATTTCATAATTTTTTTAAAATATGGATTAATTACATGTTAAATAAATCTTTAACAATTATTAAATAATAGGTAGTTAATAATTATGATGTTGAAATTAAAGAAAAGTACATATCTAATTTTTATTTTTCTTGCGTTAATTTTAGTCTTTTCATATGTATCCATTAATAAGACAAAATTAAAATCAATTTCACCTGATGTTTTAAGATTTATCTCATTTGGAGATAATCCTCATGTTCCTGAAGCGGAGGTAGAAAATTATCTGAGAATGGTTTTAGATTCAATAAATAAGCATGATCCTTCTTTGGTTATTCATGTCGGTGATACAGTCGGAGGAAGGGAGCCTTGCACAAATTCTATGATTGATCTTCAAAAAAAGGTATTAAACAGTATAAATGCTCCTGTGATTTATACTCCAGGAGATAATGAATGGCGAGATTGTTATCAAGAAAAAAAAGGCGAAGTTTATGATAATTTAGATAGATTGAATTACATAAGAAAAACTTACTTTTCAAAGAATCAAACTCTTGGAAGAAATCCTATTGATATTGAAAATCAAGGCACGGATGGATTTCCGGAAAATTCCCGTTTGATGATTGATAATGTGGCTTTTATCACAGCACATGTAATTGGCAGCAATAATAATTTTGATCCTTCAGATGAACGGAACACAAATGAATTCAATAAGCGAGATATTGCTAATATTAATTGGGTTAGGGATAGTTTTAAAAAATATGAAAAGGCAAGTGCATATGTTGTTGCAATTCATGCTGATATGTACACTGAGGGTTCAACATTTTCTCCCGTTTATGAGAAATTTGGTTTATCTTTATATAATCTTAGCAATGATTTCAAAAAGCCTGTCTTGATACTTTATGGAGATAGTCACGAATATAAAAATTTTCAGCCGATGAAAGAAGATTATCCTCTAATCTATGCTATTGAAAATTATGGTAATCCTGATATTAAGGCACTATTGATTGAAGTTGATACTTCTAAAAAAAATCCATTCATTGTTGTAAAGGTAATTAAGGGTGAGAGCACAAAAACCTGGCTGCTAAGAAATCTTCGAAGAGTAGAAAGGAAATTATTGTCAATAATATCTTGAAAGTGATGTTTATAGTCTCTTAAACATCACTGTTTATGAATCTAAAGGCAATTGTTTCACCGCATTAATTTATTTATTACGTAATTAAGTTTGAGAAGCTAATCCATTGCCAAATATGAAAGCTAGAATCATTATCTCCATCTTTGTATTTTTGCCATTCATTTGACATCTCATTTATATCAAACCATGACGAAAAATCACTAGCTTCTAAGTTTTTAATTTTTAATTCAACATAATCACTCAGCTCATTACCCAGCCATTCTCTTTGAGGTGTTTGAAGTGGTCGTTTTGGAGAATTGGTAATTGAATCATCTAAGAATTCAGAGACAAGTTCGCGCAGGAGAAATTTTTGGATTCCATTTTTAATTTTGTATTCATATGGCTGTGCAAATGCATATTCTACAAGCCTATAATCTAAAAAAGGCTCTCTTAATTCAGTACTATATGCCATAGAGACTCTATCGTTGAATCTCAGGGCTCTTGGTATTTTTGTATAGAATAAATCTCTGTATTGTTTATTTAATAATTCATTTTCAAAAGGAGTTGGATAAGATGGTTTTTTGGCCTTGGATAAAAGCTCTTTGCTTAGAACATTTCTTTTAAAAGGAGATCCTTTCATTCCTTGAATTAATTGATCATTTTTTTTCAAATAATAATCATAGCCAGCCCATTGCTCATCCATACCTTGACCATCAAGCAAAACTATAACATTATCTTTTCTTGCCTCCTTAAATATCTTTGAATATGCAATAGTAGGAATTCCTCCACATGGCTCATCTTGAATATGAGTCAAGAAGTCAATTTCTTTAGTAAAATGATCAACTGTTAACAACACCTTATTAAGGGGATTTTGAGTAGTATTGATCATTTCTTTGACCCAAAAAAGCTCATCATAGTCTTTATGACCAGTATAGAAAGTATAAGCATTTATATTCTCTTTACCTTCCATCTGATTTACAAAAACTAACAATGTAGAACTATCAAGTCCTCCGCTAATATTGAAACCAACGCTTACGTCAGCCCTAAATCTCAATTCAATACTATTTTTTAGAAGAGCAGCATATTTTTCTTTTACATCATTAAATGGAATTTTTTCGTCAAATTTTTTAACCTCTTCTTCAAAAACATACCATTTTGTAATTGATAGGGTTCTATTTTTTAGTTCCAAATAATGTCCTCCAGGTAGTTGATGTATTTCCTCCCAAAAAGTCTCGTCAGGCATCCCATAGCTGCCATATACAAAGTAGCTTGCCCATGTTTCTTCATTAGGCTTTTTTTTGATTCCAGCCGCATGAATTGCTTTTATTTCTGATGAAAAATAAAATGAACTATTACTTTTATGATAAAAAAAAGGTTTTACTCCAAAACGATCTCTTGCTGCAAATAGAGACTTTGATTTCTTATCGTAGATGGCAAATGAAAACATACCATTCAAATGTTTGAGACAGTCTTTGCCCCAAAAAATAAATGCAGCCAGTAATACTTCAGTGTCACTAGATGTTTGAAATTTATAAGATGATTTAAGCTTTTTTCTTAACTCAATATAGTTGTATATTTCACCATTGAAAACAATAGTATACCTTTTAGTATTGTCGGAAAATGGTTGGTTTGCACTATTTGATAAATCAATTATAGATAGTCTATTGTGTCCAAGGGCAACACCATCTTCATGCCATTTTCCCTTGTAATCAGGTCCTCTGTGATGTTGGACCATCAACATATCATCTATTACATTAGACTTTGCGTTTTCTCCAAGAATGCCTGCTATTCCACACATTTTTTTTTAGTCTTTATGCAAGCTCATTAAATATTATGATCTAGTTATGATATTTTAGAACTTTAACTTAATATAATTGTTATGACAATGTGCCATAAGAAAATAAGATATTAGCTTATTATGTCTCTTATAAATTTAACACCATAAAATATTAAATGCATTTATAATGTTATTAAATTTTATTAAAACTTATGCGTAATTTAAAACAAAATGAAACCCTAGATCATTCGATGCATCATTCTTATGAATCTAACTCATTAAAAGATTTTCTAAAAAGAATCCCTTTTTTATTTAATTTTGCAAAGTTGGTTTATATTTTTTTATTACATCTTAATTCTAGGAGACGTTGGACAAAACTGCTTCAAAGTGAAGAAGTTAAGCTAAATCTAGGCTCTGGTCCAACTAGAGGAAAAAATGGTTGGGTCAGTGTCGATTTATTTGGTGCCGACATAAATCATGATCTTACCAAAGGAGTTCCATTAAAGGATAATACTGTAGACGCAGTATACAGTTCACATGTTTTTGAACACATCCCCTACAAAGATTTAATTCACGTAATCAGTGAAATCAGACGAATTTTAAAACCAGGTGGTAAATTATTGGTATGTGTTCCAAATGCTGGTCTCTATCTGAGAGCATATTTTAACAATGAAATGTTCGTTAGTTATGATGAAATGTATATTCCTGCCGCAGTAAATACTAACAGTAAAATAGATCAGTTAAATTATATTGCTTATTTAAATGGAGATCATACTTTTATGTTTGATGAAGAGAATATTATAAATATCTTAAAGATGTGTGATTTCAATAATGTTGATTTCAGAGATTTTAATCCAGATATAGATCAAAAAGAAAGAGACTTTGAGTCAATGTATGTCCAAGCTTATAAGTAGATATTAAAACTTTAAATATTTTTTAATAAGATACTCTATGAATCTGTGCAAGAGTCGATAAGAATTTTGAAGATCTGACTTGTCTGAATGGAAAACTTCTCATCAAACCATTTACTTTTTTTCTTGATTCTGGTCTAAATTTTAATTCAACAATAATGTAGTCTTTTGCAAGCATCAGAAGATTTGAGGGTGTTTTGCTATTACAATATGAGATATTTTTATCAAAAGTTAGCCTTATCTCACGATCACTTTTTAATTCATAATATTCTCTTTCATAATTTGTAAATACTGTACTCATTAGATTAAAAGCAGTTAGATTAGGTTGAGCTTTACACATGGATTCAAGAGAATCCTGAATAGAATTTACTCTTTTAGAATAGTTTTCTTTTCGATCATAAGATAATTCTCCAATATTAAGTTTGTCACTAAAGCTGTTAGATTTCCTCTTTGCTTCAAAACTAAATAACTGAGATTCTTGTAAAAAACTATCTAAAAAATTTTCTTCAAGACCTCCATACCATCTAGCCCTCAGCTTTATTCTTTTAGATTCGCCGGACATGTTGCTTGATGCAAAATCATAGTTCGGAGTGTCAAAATATAATGAGTTCACCATCCTAGGACTATAACTCTCTTGAAAAAATGAATACTTATATAACCAGTCATATAGCTTTGGTAAGTCCATAAAGAAAACTTTATACTTAATTTCTTGACGAAGAGATTGGCTTGATAACTTCATTACTTTTTCATTCTTCCTTGATAGAGCGTATCGACATCGATTTCTGAAATATCACAGTTTTCATTATTAATGATTAAATTAGTACCTTTCTCTCTAACGCATATATTGGCACTATCATCATTAGTTGAATATTTTATGACTTCAAGTCTAGTTTCACCCATATAGAAAGGTTTTTTTACATATGTCATAAAAGAATCATATCCAACATTTTTAAGCGAAATATTTGAAGCTTCTACTATACTTGAGTCTTTTACTGCAATACCAGTTGCGATTGTGTCATATTCTGCATTATCTATTTCAGCGTAAGATTTCTCCCCAACAGAAAAAGCTTTATCCTTTATATATTTTGCTTCCATTTGAGATACCTTTAATTTTGAACCTGAAATGTCAAGGCCATCTCCTCCAACATCTTTTAAATTAAGATATTTAATAGTTCCTTCACAAAAATCGCAATCGAAGGCATCCGATATGGCATTATCAATATTTAACCCAGTTATATTTATTTTCGCATTTATCAAATTAAGCTGATCCTCTGCCTTCCCATTTGAAATATTTACATCTTCTAGAATAAATGTTCCACCATAGCCATTTACAGAGCCAGTATATCTGGACAGCAAAGAGTTCAAAGTTGTTAAATTACTAAAAGTTGTATTTTTAATGATAGAAACTTGTTCTTTATTATTTTTGATGAAAATACCTCCAGAACTATTTCCTTCAACAGTAACAGGACTTTCTTTTGTACCGTTAATTAATAAAGATGATTTAAATATTAGGTTACCCCCCTGATTGAGTATGATTTTAGTTCCTGGATCTATAATTGTTTTTGATTCAAAAACCATAGTTTCACTAAAGTTTAATATTCCACTCAAAATGCAAAGGCCATCAATTTCGTCATAATCACAATATCTTTCTGAATTTATTGGAGAACTTAATTTATAATCTAAATTTTGCAAGGAATATGTGTTCACATTATTTTTAACTACTTCATTGATGTTAAATTTAACAGATATAGCATTACTGTATGATCCTATAAAATCAGTTTTTATATCAACAAAGCTTAAATCCTGAAGCCTTGAGGGTGGTATAGTTTTGCTGACAATAATCTCTCTATCTTTTGAGCTTATACTCTTAACCTTAATTTCATCTCCCAATAGATTAAAAATTCTAATAGTGCCATCGGAAAAATGAAATATTTCACTTACTTTATCAATTTTCTCAAGCTGCTCAGGAGTGATTTTATTTATTTGATTATCTTTGTTTGCTTTTTTGGAAATAAGATTAATTTTTTGTACGATTTCATCTGCATTTTCTTTAAGAAAAGACAAATTAGAGAAAATAGGTGTAGTTGTAAATCTTTCATCATTTGGAAAGTAATCTTTTTTCAGATCATTTACAGCTTGAATTGGATTATTTTCTCTAAAAAAATCATCAAGATATCTTAATTCATTTTGAAGCTCCTTTGTGCTTAAGGGATTTTGTCTAAACAATATTTTATATACATAAGGAAGATCTGAGAGGCTAGTAGTATATGTTTTAGTATCTCTCCAAAATCCTTGATCAGTTAGAATTGGTTCTAGATGTTGTTCATATGGATTCCATGTAAGCCACATATTTCTTGGATATAGTGAATGAGTATCTCCCCACACCAGAGCAAGAGCTAGATTGCCTATAAATGCGCCCCTATCAAAAATTCTCCCATTTTGACTAGATATTGATAAATGTATGTGGCTATATAGCTCATTGAGTATAGGGTCTTGTAAGATTTCTTCCTCTTTACCTCTAATATTGATAGTAACGCTTGGATCAGAAATGAAATAATCGAAATATCTCCCATCATTCCATCTTCTAAAATAAGCTGATTTTTTTTCGTCAGAGATTCGAAAAATACCTAAACGCTTTACCTCCTGTAACTCTAAAAATTTTTCATCAATTACTGGTTCGGCATTCATGACACCCCAACTTTCTCCATTTAAGGTGATCTTATAAAAGTCTTGTCTAATTGCAGACAATCTCTCTAATCCATTATTAAAATTATGAAAAACAGTATCATATGGAAATTGTCTAGATCCGGGTTTTTGTATTGCAAATTCTTTCATACCATGAATAAGTCCATCCTTTACATCAATTCTTAGACTCATCCTTTTTATTGAAGTCCAATGATCCGAACGATTACCTTTGAGCTTAACTTTGCATTTATATACATTTACACCATCTGAAACTTTGCAAGCTACATTGTTAGAACCAACATTTATGTTATCAACTAATGCTTTTTCACGATCTTTAAGAATTTTTTCAAAATTTTTGAATTTTATAAAAATTTTAATCTCTTTAAGATTTCTATTTTCATTTCCTATTATTCCATCGAATATAGACTTCGACAGATTAGATGTTATTGGCAAAATATCTTCAGTAGACATGTGACCAAAAGAAGGTTTATTACCTTTATCAAAAAGTTGAGTTGGAGTAGAGAAGGTCGAAGCAAAACTTTGAAGCTGCTGTTTCTCAGAATCAAATATTTTCCCCAAATCTAAGGAAAAAATGAAGAATAGAAATGCAAGAAAGGATAAAGATATAAAGTAATAAAAACCTTTCTTTTTTGCCTTAAAGTTGCTTTTTTTCAGCATTTGATCGTGAAACTACCAATTTACTCCAGATTCGACCATATTAAAGTCTATTTCTTTATCACTATTTTTAAGAGCATCAATAAGCTCTTGAAAATTGAAGTCCTCATTCACACTAATATTATAGTATGCACTAATAGTGTCTCCAGTACTTTCCGTTCTAATGATTTTATATGCGGTGACCTTTTGACTAATTATATTAGTCACCTCGTCGTACTTATTTAGAGATAACTTAATTAATAATGTGTACTCTCCATCAACTTTTGATGTTCCTCTAGAAGTACCCACAAAATAAAGATAAGAAAGTATAGCAATAGTTATTATGGTAGTTATTAATGAGAATCCAGCCCCAAAACCTAAACCTACTGCAATTGTAAGGAATAAGTAACCAAGTTCTTCTGGTTCTTTAATAGGTGTTCTAAATCTTACTATTGATAAGGCGCCTACAAGACCCAATGATAAGGCTAAAGAGCTTTTAACAACTGTAATAACCATAAAAACTGTTAAGCCAATCAAAGGCAAAATAGCACCTACATGTGTTTTTCCACCCAAGCTCCTCGAAAATTTTTTATAAAACCAGCCTATAAAGCTGACAAGAATCATACACAGAAAAAGGTTTACTAAAACTGCTGAAATGGATTGCTCTGTAAACTGTTGAACTGATAATAGATCGTTTAAATTATTCATGTGTGTATATTAACTTATATTATGAAATTGTAAATTTAAGCTATTATAAATTTTTTATTTTTATATATATTAAGCTTCAAAATTTGCGATCTTTATATGATAAAGTAATATTTATCATTAAAATTCGAACTATATTATTTTGATATAATTAGGTACATAAAATGATAAAAAATGTTTCATTAATAATTCCGTGTCAGAATGCTGAAAAAAAGTTATTTCAACTATTTAAAACTATTCCAAGCTGGGAAATAATCCCCAATGAAATAATAGTAATAGACTCATCACTAAAAAAAATTTTGATTCCTAAAGTTTTTGAGTCATTTGTAAAGGAACAAAATATTGACTTTCTTTTAATTTATAAAAAAAACCTATTCCCAGGACATGCTCGCAATATTGGTATAAGTAAAGCAAAAAATTCAGTCCTAGCATTTCTTGATACATCAACAAGCCCTTCTGAGGATTGGCTTGCAAAAGGTTTAGATGCTATGAAACATCAAAATACTGATGGAGTATGGGGTAACACATGCTATCAGGCAGATAAATTTTTACCAAAAATCTTTAGAGCATGCACTTTTGGATCAAATCCTATCAAAACGTTTCCAGGCACTATAATGAAAAAAAGCATTTTTAATAAATGCGGTTTATTTATTGAAACAGCTCGTGCAGGCGAGGATGGAGATTGGATGAGCAGGGCCGAACTTCACAACATTAATATGTCAATACCAGAGAATTTCTTAAATTATGACGAACTTAACAATATAGGAATTAAAAAAATACTAAAAAAATGGTTCAGAAATTATATCTTTGGCGCCAAGTTACCTTTTTTTAGAGCTCACAAAGATTACTATTTTTATGCTATTTCCTTTGTTGCAGTTATTATTGCTTTCAATTGGAACTGGATTTTGGCTTCATGGGACGAGCAAAGTGTTTTTTACATACCAAATATTACAAAAATCAGTATATTAATTATTTTTATAATTTATATTTACTTGAGAGGAATATTTCTTCCTCGAAAGAAAGGTGAGAATTTGAATTTCATATTTCCGATCAATTTTATATTTATAGCTATATTTTCAGCGTTTCTTGATTTTACAAAAACCTTGGCATTTGGCTACTCTAAATTTTTTAAAAATTAAACACCTTAAATCATGTTAAAACAAAGACTTTTTTGTTTCTGGACAGACGATAACACAATGAGTAGTGATCGTCGTAATGCTTTATCATCTCTATCAAACACAGGCCTAGAGGTAATATTTGTAAATCAAGATAATCTTTCAAATTGGATTCTTAAAAATGCTCCTCTTCATATCTCTTACGAATATTTAAGCTCTGTTCACAAGGCAGATTATCTTAGATGTTACTTTATGCATCATCACGGTGGAGCCTACTCAGATGTTAAAGTAATTGAGGACTCTTGGCTGCCTGCTTTTGAAGATCTTGAAAAAAGCGATTATTTAATAAATGGATATAGGGAAATTAATTGTATTGAAACAGCACGAGGTAGGGGATTATTGAACGATATATGGTTGGCATTAAATTTTTACAAGGTAATTGGAAATGGAGCATACATTTGTAAACCAAATACTTCATTTACAAATGAATGGTTTAATTCAGTCCAAAAAATTCTTGATTCTAAGAGTGAAGTTTTGAAAAAGTATCCATCAAATTGCCCCAGAGATTTTTATTTAAAAAGAAATAATGATGGCAGCATTAGCAATTACCCGATTAGATGGACCGAAATATGTGGAGAGGTATTCCATCCTCTTTGCTTAAAGTATTCAAAAAAGATTTTAAAAAACCTACCTACACCAGATTTTTCTTTACCATACATGTAAATGATATCAATTTTAAAAAATTTCCCAGTTGTAATACACCAGTTATTTTTTCTATTTTCACAATTATTAATTTTGTATTTATATGGAATTAGTTACTCTGGCTCACTTGCTTACATAGGAGCAATTTCAACATTTTTAGCTATTTTAATATGCCTTAGATGGGACATTGAAATATTGGTCAGCCCAGATCAAACATTATCTGAAAATTTACATGATGCAAGTGTGACTATTGTTTTTATGACAATCACAATAGTCTTTTTGAATGCTTTATTTGAAAATTTTATACCTATTCACATAATTTTATCAGCATTAGCAATAGCGATACACGAATCATTGGTTTCAATTTTATTTGTACAAAAAAAAATATATGTTTATTCTTTTTTTAGAACCTTGCCTGCAATTGCCCTTATTTTCTTTGCATTCCTAGGCTTTGGGCCAGAGGTTATATGGCCTACATCATTTTTTGTTTCTGTATTTTTCTTAATAATATATTTTAAAAATTTATTTATAAAAGCTTTTATAAATTCGAGCATACAAAGACTAAAAGATATTAAGATTTTAAATAAGATTAATGCAGCAATCACAGCAACTACTTTTTCTTTTTTTTCAGCTTTATTCATAATTATAATTAATTATTACTATGGTGATGATTATGTAGGTTTGTGGGCAAATACTATTCGTATTTTTAATTCTGCTTTAATATTTTTATTAGCAGCTAGTTTGCCTTTTATACTAAATATGCTCAGAGATAAAAATTTTGCATTTGAAAAGATGACGACATTCTTTTACTTGTGGTTTTTGTTGCTACCTTTAATAGTGATATCTTTTTTAGTTGTTTCAAATTTTGGAATATCTATTTTTTCAATTTTTAAAACATTTGATTCTGAGATTACAAATAACAATTTAAGCATTATTTTCCTCATTGGAACGGCAATTTCTTTTATCGGTTCAACGCAAGGACTTTATCAGGCAATAAATAAAAGCATCTTATTGTTCTTAATGATTTTAATAACTTTGATATTTGGATTATTCATCTTATTAAATTCTAATTTAACATTTACATTATTAATCGAAATATTTTTACTTCTTGTCCTGATAATTGTATTTATGATATTAATCCATTTCATA
>TARA_B100001057_G_scaffold108834_1_pt1 | contig 12924 bp, 11 predicted proteins | sample TARA_B100001057 | Tara Oceans TARA_B100001057 (sample SAMEA2621839) | marine metagenome | biome: marine biome (ENVO:00000447); feature: surface water layer (ENVO:00002042); material: "saline water (ENVO:00002010), including plankton (ENVO:xxxxxxxx)" | depth 5 m
ATCAATCAAAAGATAGGCATATTTTTTTGGAAGCTAATTGTTGCTTTTCCAATAAAATTTCAAAATGTTTTAGCAAATATTTTATTTTCCTTTCTAAAAAATCCCAATCTTAAAAGAAATATTTTTAGTAGAAAAAATATTGATGCTGCTTTTCCTAACTTGAATAAGCAAGAAAAAAGAAATCTTTTTAATAAAAATATCAAGTCGATGATTCGTGGAATATTTGATACTGGTAAAGCATGGTTTTGGAGTGATTCAAAGATAAATTCTTTAATTAAATATGAAATATTTGGTTTAAATAAGCTTATTGCAACCAAAGGCAACCTTCTCATTTTTAAACATACTCATCATTTAGAGCTGGACTCAAGAATACTCGGAATGCATTGTGAGCTTTACGGGGTAGAAAGAGTACATAACTCGCCCTTCATGCAGAAAGTTCAAAGCATGGGAAGACTGAAAGGGCTTAATGCTCTCGCTGATAAGAATTCACCAATTACATTCATTAAATGGCTCAAGAAAAATAAAACTGTTCTTTATGCCATTGATCAAGATTATGGCTTGAAAAATAGTTCGAATGTAGATTTTTTTGGCATTGAAACAGCTACTACAAATGCTCCTGTCAAAATTGTAGATGTAACCCAATGCAACGTTTTGTTTTTAAATTCATATTATGACTCAGACAAATTAATTCTTTCTGTTGAAGAGATAAACATCTCAGATTCAAAATCGATGATTCAAGATATCTCGTCACATGTCGAGGCTAGAATTAGAGATAAGCCATCAGAATATTTATGGCAACATAGGAGATTCAAATCAACTTTGGGAAAGGAAAGTTTTTATGAGCGCTAAGTTAGATAGTTTTAATAACATAAAAGGTTTTCTTGATCCAGATGAAGGAAAATTCCTTTATGAGCTGTCTTCAAAAGAATGCATAGAGAGATCTGCTGTCGAAATTGGCTCCTATTGTGGCAAATCTGCTTGCTATATTGGTTTAGCTTGTAAAGAAAATGGTACAAAGTTATTTTCCATTGATCATCATAGAGGATCGGAAGAGCAGCAATTTGGTGAAGAATATTTTGATGAAGAGATCTACGATTACGAAAATAAAAGAGTTGATACCTATCCTCTTTTTATGAACAATATAAAAAAATTTGATCTCGTTGATACTGTTATTCCAGTAGTTGATAGTTCTGCGGAAGCATCTAAAAGAATTGAAGATGATTTAGACCTCGTTTTTATTGATGGAAGTCATACTTTTGAGTCAGCAAGAAATGATTATCTTTCATGGCGAGATAAAATAAGAATTGGCGGTATCTTAGCAATTCATGATATTTATGACTCGGAATTAGAGGGAGGCCAAGCTCCTAAAGAGATTTATGAAAAAGCATTAGTTGAAAAATTTGAACTAATAGATAGAGTGCACAGCTTAGTCGCTCTTAGAAAGCTAGGCTAAGAATACATTTCTTTTTTTTGAGATCCCAAATACACAATCTGCAGCAATGATAACAGCTGCATTTGTCCAAGTTGAAAACTCATCAGGCCATAAAATATCCAATTTATATTGATAGCCAGTTGGGAATATCCCTCTGTTATCTTGGAATCTCATTATTTCTTCTAAAATCTTTTTCGCATCTTCTTTTCTATTCATTTTTACTAAGCTAATTATAAATTCTGAAGATTCCGCAAAAGTTACCCATGGCTCCTCAATAACACATTTGATTCCTAATCCTTCATTATAAAAATTGCTAAGGGTCTTACTAATCAGCTCATCGTCCCCAATACCACATAAAAAAGGATAATAATGATCCATGGAAAACCTTTTCCTACTAATACCGTCACGATCAAATCTCTTTGAGTTAATTTTTTCTTGATTCAGTAGTATTTTTTCATGGTTAGAATCTAAATCTAAAATATCAGCAATTTTTTCATATGTTTTTAATGAGATATGAACTGAACATGAGGCAGTTATTAGAGAATTGTCAGAATACCCATCTTCGTCTTTTGCCCAAAATAAGAATCCTTCTGAGTCTGCAAAGGCTAAGATTGAATTGTATATAGACTGTAATTCCTTTTTGTACTTAACTAAGTAATCAACATCATTGTCAATTAAAAATTTTTGGTAAAGAGGAAGAAAAACATATGGCGCATGATGGCTTTCGGTATATCCCTTAGTAACTTTTCCATTAATAAATTCTGATGCAATTTCGCCTTCAGCATTTATATTATTAAAGAACCATTCAATGCCCCTATTAAATGCATCCCATTCTTCATATATTGCGAGAGCTATTAAACACTCACAGTGATCCCAAGGATCACACTTGCCTCTATGGTCCCAGTATATTGAGCCACTCTTATTTTGATTTTCAATTATCCAATCCTTCGCAGGAACTAATTGATTTTTAATCATTTTCATAACTTCTTAAAATAAAAAGAAGTACTTTTCCCTAGAAATGGATTAAGAAAGTTATCTAAGACTCTCAAAATCATGGGGTTTCTCAAAATTTGTATCTCTAATATCTTTTTATAAATTTTCACGAAGAAGTTTCTATCTTGAGATGACCAAAATAGACATCTAAGCCACCAATAAGGACTATGCAAAGCATGATACTTTTCAGTCCTCTCTAGGCTATAACCCCTTTCTTCAACTTTCTCTTGAAGCACGCTTTTTCTAAATATTCTTACATGACCACCTGGCATATTTTGATAATCTTTGGAAAGCAACCAACAAATTTTTTCTGGAAAATAAGATGGTACGCTTATGAGCAAATTGCCGCCAGGCTTAAGCAGTCTTGTTAACTCCTTGAGAGTTGCATCGACATCTGCAACATGCTCTAAAACTTCAGAACAAATTATTGTCTCAAAGGCATTATCACTAAAGGGTAAGTTATAAACAGAGCCCTGAATAAATGTTGATTCTTTATTAGAAATTGAGCTAAATAAAGTTAAATTTGTTTTCCCTTCTTGAAGCGAATTAGAATCTAAATCGACTCCAACACAAGTGATATCAGGAAACTGATCCATAAAACCAAAAACATGCCTGCCTGGACCACATCCAGCATCAAGCATAAAAGAATCTTTTTCTGGACTAATGTTATTAAAATTAAACGTTAGCATAAATTAAATTTTTCTATTGCCTCTATAAATTGTTCTTCGTAATCTAATGCAATTTTCTCCCAATTAAAAGTTTCATTTGCATACAAAGATCCTTTTTTAGCAAGGTCATTAAGTGCAGACCTATTTAGATAAAAATTTTCAATGCAATCTTTCAGGGCATCTGAATTGCCAGGCTCATATAACTGTCCAAAGTCTTGAACAATTTCAGGGAGTGCCGAGGAATCTGAAGAAATAATTGGTGTTCCACATGCCATTGCCTCAGCTGCTGGAAAACCAAAACCTTCATACAAAGAACTAATAATTGCAAGAGAGCTAGACTGATATTCATATGCAACTTCTTCCTTAGAAAGATTTGTTTTGAAGGAAACATGATTAGTTAGATTAAGTTGTCTAATAACTCTTTCTGTGTGGCCATTCTCTCTTGGATTTCCAACAACTGAAAGTTTTATATTTGGATATTTATCTAAAATTAATGAAATAGCATTAAGTGTAGTGTCTAGTCCTTTCAAAGGAATATCAGCACTTGCAACAGTTACGATTTTAAATTTTTCTCTCTCTAATCCATGATTTTCCTTAAAAACTTTAAGATCTAGTCCATTCGGGATAACATCAATTCTGTTTGGATCAATATTAAAATCAATTGCTATGTCCTTCTTAGAGTTCAAAGAAGGCGTAATAACCTTTTTAAGTTTAGGTGCCACTTTTTTGTTCATTTTAAGAAATGAATACCATCTTTTTTTAAAAAATCTTTGTATATATCCCTTTGAATAAATGAGATCATATTTAAAGTCTTTCGTTATAGGATGATGAATTATTTCCACAAAAGGATAATTTTTTTGAATTTCCAACATCCCCAAGCTCAAAGACTGATTATCAATAACTATGTCATAGTCTTTTTTTTGTGAGAGATATTTCTTAACTCTCTCACCAAAAGAGTACATTTCTGGAAATCCACCTATCAAAGTTTTAAAAAAATCATAATAATCGAGATAGTCTTTATTTTTTTTGTTCCAAAGCTTTAAAACCCTATCTCTAAAACTAAATGTTTCAAATAAATTTAAACCTTCCAATTTAATTAATTTAATTCCTGGATCGAGAACTGGCATCGGAGGCCCTGAAATGATATCTATCTGATGCCCCCTTTTTGACAGAGCATTTGAAAGTTCTTTAACAAAAATACCTTGGCCGCCCGAGAAAGGTGCGCTCCTATAACTTAGTATTGCAATCTTTAATTTATGCAAAATATTATTCGATGTATGTCAGCCAGTTTCTTGAGTTATTGTCAGCTCCATGAACTGCATTCTCATAATTAGTTTGTATTTCTTTTGTAATTGGTCCAATAGCTCCATTAGATATTGTCTTTCCATCGATCTTTGTAATTGGAGTAACTTCTACCGCTGTACCAGTGAAAAATGCCTCGTCACATTCGATAATATGCTCATATGACCAGTCTCCCTCTTTAACTTTATGGCCAAGATGTTTTGCAATCTCTATAACCGATTGTCTAGTTATTCCGTTTAAACAATTCTTTGTTGATGGCGTCATAATTAAGCCATCTTTTAAAAAGAAAATATTTTCTCCGCTACCCTCTGAAATATAGCCATGATTATCAAGAATTAATGCCTCATCAGCTCCCTTTGCTATTGCATCTTGCAAAGCAACAATTGAATTTACATAAGTCCCTGTTATCTTGTAATTTGACCAGTTTGGATTCTTATATTGTTTATATGGAGACTTAACTATAGAGATTCCTTTGTGTTTTGATTTAGGATCCATATATGAAGGCCACTCCCATGCTGCGACAATTAAATTTACAGATAAATCTTCTGCTCTTAGTCCGAGTGATTCATTTCCCAAGTAAATTATTGGTCTAATATATGCAGAATCAAAATCATTCTTCAGCAATACAGTTTTTTGGGCTTCAATAACCTCTTCAATAGAATATGGAATATCAATATTAACTATTTTTGCAGCCTCAAAAAGTCTTTCTGTGTGCTCTTTTGCCCTGAAAATAGCTGGCCCATTATTCGTACTATATGCACGCACTCCCTCAAAAACACCAACACCATAATGCAGTGTATGTGTCAAAGAATGAACATTGCATTCATCCCATAAAACTAGGTTTCCGTTTTTCCAAATCTTTTTATTTTTATAAGTTAAATCAAACACTCTATTATATTTATAATTAATAAAATCAAAGGTATTATGGCAAACAAGCAATTAAATCAAAAGTAAATGCAAGAACTTATAAAATCAATCTTTAGGGAATATGATATACGAGGGATTTATCCAGATGAGCTTAACGAAGATTCGATTGCAGGAATTGCCAGATCCATAGCTCATAAATGTCACAAAGAATCAGTTGATGAAGTTGTAATTGCTCGTGATGGGAGATTGTCTGGTCCATCTCTTTTGGAGTCTCTCCAAGAATCTCTAAATAAGTTTGGGATTAATACTATAAATATAGGACTAGCTACTAGTCCTCTTCTATACTTCGCAGCAAAAAAACAAGCTTCAAAGTCCGGAATTATGATTACAGGGAGTCATAATCCCAAAAACTATAATGGAATTAAGCTTGTTATAGATGATAAGCCAGTATCTGGTACTGAAATATTCGAGCTTTCTAAAACAGCAATATCTTCACAATACTCTGCAGGTGAAAATAGATTTTTAGATGTAAAGGATGACTATATAAATGAGGCTAAAAACAGCTTTAATTTCAAAAAACTTAAAGTGGTGGTTGATTCTGGGAATGGTGCAGCTGGAATTATTGCTCCTGAGTTATTAAGAGCAGTTGGTTGCGAGGTGATCGAAATATTCTGTGATGTTGATGGGGATTTTCCAAACCATCATCCAGATCCAGGAAAAGAAAAGAATTTAGTGGATCTTATTGAAAAAGTAAAAGAGGTATCTGCAGATATTGGTGTTGCTTTTGATGGTGATGGAGACAGACTTGGTGCTGTAACTTCATCAGGAAGATTAATATATCCTGATCAAATGATGATGTTGTTCTCAAAAAAGATACTATCAAATCAGGCAGGCAGAACTATCGTTTTTGATGTTAAGTGTTCAGACTTTCTTCCTCAAATAATTATGGAAAATGATGGAGTACCATTTATGAGTCCTACTGGCCATTTTCATATTAAAAATAATATAAAAAAACATAAAGCTATATTGGGAGGTGAAATGAGTGGTCATATTTTCTTTAATGATACTTGGCATGGTTTTGATGACGGGCATTATTCAGCAATAAGGCTTTTAGATGTTATGAATGAAGCGAGTTTATCGCTGGATGATTTATTAGATAGCCTCCCTATTTCCTATTCAACTCCTGAGTTAAATATAAGTGTTCCTGAGGAGAGTAAGTTCGAAATAATTGAAAATTTCATTAAAAATTCTTCAATTGATGGGAAAAAAGATTTTACCGATGGTCTTCGAGCTTCCTTTGAAAATGGTTGGGCTCTTTTGAGAGCATCAAATACAACACCAAAGCTTGTTTTAAGGTTTGAAGCAGATAGTCAAGAGTCACTGGATATGATCCGGAAAGACTTTCTAGAAGAATTAAAAAAATTCTTACCAAACAAAGATATTAATTTAGAATAATATAAATGCCTAAAGAAAATAGGAAACAAATCATTCTTCAGTCACTAGCAAGTCTTCTAGAAGAGAGAAATCTTTCTAAAGTCACAACTGCTCTCTTAGCTGAAAAATCTTCAATTACAGAAGCAGCTTTATACAGACATTTCCCAAGCAAAAGATCTATTTATTTAGAGTTGTTTTCTTTTTGTGATGAAACAATAATCTCAAAATGTGCTGAAATTAAAAAAAGTAAAGACAGCGGCGAACAAAATGCAAAAAATCTATTTATGTTTTGCATATTATTTATTGAGAAAAATAAGGGTTTTGCAAGGCTGCTATCAAGAGAGGCTTTGAGTGCGAATGAGCAAAATGTGGTTGATGCCACTAACCAGTTCTATGAAAGACTAGAACTTAACTTTAAACAAATATTACAAAAAGACTCTGATTCACTAGTATCTCAGCCTGGGATATCATCTCATCTAATAATCACTTCTCTAGAAGGCACAATCTCAAGATATATTAGATCAAAGTTCAAAGAGAAGCCAAGCTCATACATTGAAAATATTTGGACGCTCCTAAAAATATCTCTTTTTAAATAAAATTATAAATCTTCGCTTAAAAAAAGCTCGAAATAAGTGTCGTCTTCTGCAGACTTGCTAAGCTCACCAGTTTTTTTATTTATCCTTACATATGAAATGCCATCTGGAAGAGTAAATTCATCTACATCAGTCTTTTTGAAAGCAGAGTTCATGTAATCTACCCAGATTGGTAATGCTGTTGTAGATCCAAATTCATTATCACCAAGAGATTCAAAATCATCATTACCTACCCAAACCGTTGTTACAATATTTGAGTTAAAACCACTAAACCACGTACTAACTGCATCATTAGTAGTTCCCGTCTTGCCAGCAAAATCTTTCCTATCTAAAAATCTTGTGAGCCTCCCATTTGAACCTCTTTGCGAAGCTTCTTTTAGAATATCCTTCACCATAAATGCAACTCTTGGATCAATAACAGGATCTGATCTATTTAGTGGCGGTAAAAGAAAGTATGGCTTTGATGCATCTAGCTGTACTGTATTGAGCCATGGAAAAGCGGAAATACTAGAGATATTTACAACATCTATATCTGAGTGATCGAAAATGATATCTCCATTCTTATCCTTAATCTGACTTACATAATGAATATCTGAAATCATTCCATCATTTGCAAATACACTAAAGCCTCTAGCAACTTCTGCAGGAGAAAAATTACCTGATCCTAAAGCCAAACTAAGATCTTTTGGCAGTCTCTCTATGCCAAAACCAAAATTATCAATAGTTTCAGATGATTTTCTTACACCTATTTCTCTTAAAAGCTTTATTGAGACAATATTTATTGATTGAACTAGCGCTTCCCTGAGAGTTGTTAAACCATAAAATTTGCCAGAATAATTTTCAGGTCTCCAAAAAGTTTCAAGGTTTTCATCTTCAAAAATAATTGGAGCATCATTAATTAAGGATGATGGGTTGTAGCCTCCACTAAAAGCTGATGCATAAATGAAAGGCTTGAAGACTGATCCTGATTGAGGATAAGACTGTCTAACTCTATCAAATTGAGAATCATTGAATACTGAACCTCCTACATAGGAGAGAACTTCGCCAGTATTTGGATTGAAAGAAATTAATGATGATTGTGCTTGAGGTATTTGATCAAGCTTAACTTGATCATTTTCTACAAAAAGATAAACCAGATCTCCAACATCCAATAAATCCATAAATCCTTTTGGCGCTGACCCTCTTCTGTTCTCATCTAAAAATTTTCTAGCCCAAAAATAACTATCATCCCATTGAATGGTTTCAAAATTAAATTTCTCATCAATGGCTGTAAACCCTGAGTCCCAAACCTCAACAACAATAGCTCTTTGATGAGATTGAATAAATGGATTTTCCTCAAAAATATCACGGAGTAAATCCTCTGATATATTTTGGTCATTAATTGGGTCAGATTGAATTACATAATCTTGAAATAATAAGAAATTAAAATCTTCATTTTCTATTGATTTGAAGAATTCATCTCCTAATCTATCGATATAATTATTTTTTTCTCGCCAGCCATGTCTTTTATCGTACTCTAATAGCCTTTTTGTAATTGCTTCATTTGCACTTTCTTGGAGCTTTGAGTCAACAGTTGTATAAACAGACCATCCTTCCTCATATGCTCTAGTACCATATCTGTTTATTACTTCAAATCTTGCAAGTTCAGCAAGGTGTCTAGCTTCAAGATCATAATTATTGATAGATATTGGTAGGTTTATTTCACTTTTTATTGCGGCTAGATAGTCTTGCTCAGAGATGAAGTCCAAAAGCTTCATTCTGTATAAAACCCAATTCCTTCTGGCTTTAGTTCTCTCTGGATTTCTTATGGGATTTACTCTTGATGGCAATTGAGCAAGAGAGGCAATTAAAGCTGATTCGGCTACCGTCAATTCTCCAACTGATTTACCAAAATAAGTGTTAGCAGCTGCCTCAATTCCATAAGATCTGTTGCCTAGAAAGATTGTATTTACATATATCTCAAATATCTTTTCCTTCGAAAAGGAACTCTCTAAATGAAATGCTAAGAAGATTTCTTTAATCTTTCTTCTTACTTTCTTTTCTCGAGTTAAAAGATAGTTTCTTACAACCTGCATTGTAATTGTTCCACCGCCAGTTGCATCAAGACCCACTCTTATATATTGAGAAAAAGCTCGTATCAAGCTTGGGTAGGAAACACCTCTATGATCAAAAAAGCCATCATCTTCAGCAGCCAAAAACGCATTCTTCAGATCTTTAGGTATTTCTTCAAAGCTTAATGGTCTTCTTTTTTTTTCTCCAAATTCTCCGATTAATTTCTCGTCGGATGTATAGATCTTCAGAGGTATTTGAAGTTTTGATTGATCAACATTGTCTACCCTTGGAAGTTCAGGCAATAAATAAAGATATGTCGAGAGTATTATTATGCCAATAGAAGTCGCAACAAAAATTGCAACTTTCAGAAATAACTCTAAAAGCCTACTAATCATAATTTTAATATTTTATATGTTTAGGTGCTAAAATTCGCAGCTTAGTGAAAAATCTTTTATGAATATTTATATTGTTGGCCCTATGGGATCAGGTAAATCTACTGTTGGTAAAATAGTAGCACGCTCACTTTTTTTAGATTTCTTGGATTCTGACGAGGAGATCGAAAAAACAACAGGTGCCAGTATTGATTGGATTTTTGACCTTGAAGGTGAAGAGGGATTTAGAAAGAGAGAGACTGCTGAGCTTGAAAAGATTGTAAAGCTAAACTCGCATGTTGTTGCTACTGGGGGTGGGATTATCCTATCTGATCACAATAGAAACCTTCTCAGTGCTAGAGGTGTTGTTGTCTACTTAGAAACTCCTATAGAAACTCAAGTTGAAAGAACAAGCAAAGATAAAGATAGGCCACTTTTAAGGGATGGTGATCCAGAATCAATACTCACAAAACTTAATAATGAGCGAGAACATTTATATAAAGAAGTATCAGATTATGCAATTCAAACAAGTGATAAATCTAGTCAAGAAGTTGCAGATCAAATAATAAATATTATCAAAAATAAATAATGGTTAAGAAAGTTTTAGTTGGAGACGAAAAATATAAGGTTATCATTGGCAAGAATCAGATCTTTAAAGACTACCTTCCCAGCGCAGTCTCTCAAAATAATAAAATATTTATTATTACCGACAAGAATATCCCTTCTAAATTCGTTGAGCTCATAAAAAAATCGATTCCTTCTAACAAAGTAATTGGCTTGCACAAAATTAATCCTGGAGAGGAGTCAAAATCATTTACTAACTTTCAAATGATTCTTAATAAGCTTGCTAAAAAGAAATACGACCGATCGGACTGTATAGTTGCTATTGGTGGTGGTGTCGTTGGAGACTTAAGTGGTTTTGTCGCTGCAAGCTACATGAGAGGCATAGATTATATTCAGATACCAACTTCTCTTCTTGCTCAAGTTGATTCATCCGTAGGAGGAAAGACTGCTATAAACATTGAATCTGGTAAAAATCTTGTTGGAGCATTTAAGAATCCTAAGTTAGTGATGATATCTTCAGTTTTACTAAAAACCCTACCAGAGAAAGAATTCAAGTCAGGAATAGCAGAAGTTATTAAATATGGTCTAATTTTTAATAAGAAGATATTCAATATTTTTGATAAAAATTACAAACTAGTACTTAAAAGAAATCAAAAAGTAATTGAAGAACTTATTCATGAGTCAGTTAAGACAAAAGCAAAAATTGTTACTGAAGATGAAAAAGAGTTAGGTATTAGAGCTATATTGAACTTTGGGCATACATATGGTCATGCAATAGAGGCAAAAAATAACTATAAAAACATTCTACATGGAGAAGCTATCGCTGTTGGCATGAGAATGGCTTCTAAAATGTCTTTGCTAGAGGGTCACTTAAATGAAAAAGACTACAGTAAAGTAATTAATATTTTTGATGCACTTGGCTTTCCTAAAGATAAATCAAATAATTATTCTGGTCTAAAGAAATTTATTATGAATGATAAAAAAGTAAAGTCAGGAAACATTAATTTAATACTTTTAAAAGGAATTGGGCGTGCTTTTCAAACTCAAAAATTTAATATTGAGAACTTCAAAAAATCTTTTTCCTAAAACGGAATAATTGTTGAAGCCTTCAAAAGATATCCACCTTTGAGCAAATAGAGAAACACACTAAAAGTATTATAGAATACGTTCATGAGTGACCTTAATAGAAATTTCATAGCTGCACTTAATCGAAAAGCTCAGAGCACTCCTCCAGTATGGATAATGAGGCAAGCTGGAAGATATCTTCCTGAGTATAGGAAAGTAAGATCAAATTTCAAGAATTTCCTCGATATGTGTAAAACTCCTGAAGTTTGCTGCGAGTTAGTCTTGCAGCCAATAGAAAGATATGATTTTGATGCTGCAATTATCTTTTCAGATATCTTAACTATTCCTGATGCACTTGGTCTTGGGGTTTCTTTCGTAGAAGGAAAAGGCCCGGTCTTTTCGAATCCTATTAAAAGACCAGAGGATATTTCTAACATGATAAATTTTAATCCAGACAGTCTTGACTATGTATACAAGACTGCTGAACTGACAAGAAAAGAGTTGTATCCTAGCATTCCGCTAATTGGATTTGCTGGCAGTCCATGGACTCTTGCAGCATATTCAATTGAGGGAAGTAGTTCCAAAAATTTTGATCTAACAAAATCATTTATAGAAAATCATTCTGATGATGCTCATAAATTTCTTGAGATTTTGTCTGATGCATGTTTTGAATATCTGAAAAGGCAAATTATTAGTGGAGTGGATGCAGTTCAAATATTTGATTCTTGGGCTAATCTTCTTTCAGGAGAACAATACCTAGAATATTCTTTGAAATATATAAAAAAAATTCTTAAAAAATTATCAGAAGATCCTGTTACAAACAAAACTCCCACAATAGTTTTTGCTAGAGATCCAAAATGTAATCTGAGAGAATTTAAGTTAGATAATCTTAGCTGTTATGGCATGTTTACTTCGATTGATCCAAGCAATGCTATAAGTGTATTTGAAGGCTCTCACGCCCTTCAAGGTAATTTAGACCCAAAGATCCTTCTTGAGGAAGATTCAGTTATTAAAGAGAGTGTTTTAAAAATTCTTTCAGAATTTAAAGACTTTCCGGGCTACATTTTTAACTTGGGACATGGCATAACGCCAGAGATAAATCCAGATAAGGTAAAAGTCATGGTTGAAGCTATAAGAGAGTCTGCAAGTTAGTCTTTGGGCTTATCCCACATCCTCATTAATCCTTCCTGAACGCAACTTGCAACAAGCTTACCTTTAGAATCAAAAATAGATCCTCTTGAAAATCCTCTTGCATTTCTGGCTATGGGACTATCAATTCGATAAAGCATCCAGTCTGAAAAATCTACCTTTGAATGAAACCACATTGCGTGGTCTAAGCTAGCGCTTTGAAAATACTTAGACATAAAATTAATTCCATGAGGAAGTTGAGCAGTGCCAAGCAAACCACGGTCTGATGCATATAATAATAGGGCTTGATTAATTACTAAGTCACTAGGTATTTCACCATTTGGTCTCATCCAAATATCCCTCAATGGCTCACTCTTCTTTGGTTGAATATAATCAAAGTTTTGAGTGGCTCGCATTTCAATTTCTTGCTCTCTTAAAAAGAACTTATCCTTTTT
>TARA_B100001057_G_scaffold227388_2_pt1 | contig 12924 bp, 13 predicted proteins | sample TARA_B100001057 | Tara Oceans TARA_B100001057 (sample SAMEA2621839) | marine metagenome | biome: marine biome (ENVO:00000447); feature: surface water layer (ENVO:00002042); material: "saline water (ENVO:00002010), including plankton (ENVO:xxxxxxxx)" | depth 5 m
ACGGTGCTTCGCAGACCATAATATGGGCAGGAAATTCTGCTCCAACTGGTACAAGCAACGGTCACGACATTGTGACTTTCAAAATTGTCAATGTTTCTGGCACTTTCAAGGTGTTAGGCGAGCTAAAAAGTCACGGTGGATAATAAATAAAACTATAAATTTAAATTTAAACTACACCAAGAGTGGGTGGAGGGTCGAACTAGGACAGATCAATAAAACTATACAAACAGAGGATGTATTAGACATCAATGCGTTATAGGTGTATATGCATTTAAAAAAACCGGGGGGGGATTTAACACAGTGTTAACATTAACAATAATCTTTAGAGGGTCATCATGGCAATAACCAGAATTAAAAATAACCAGCTTACCGATGCTTCGATAAATCTGGGCACGAAAACGGCCAACTTTTCGTTGACGGCAGGTAAGATAGCTAACAACTTAACCTACGGATCATCACTGACAGTGACAGGGGATCTCGTGGTAAACGGTACTACTACAACAATCAACTCAACCACTGCTTCTATCACTGATCCAATCATAGAATTGAATGAAGGTGCTTCAGGCAGTAACTCTGTTGATGTTGGACTTTACATAGAAAGAGGATCAGATACATCACAATTCATAGGATGGGATGAATCAGCAGATCAGTTTGCATTGGCGGCCACAAGTTCAGCCGCAACTGCAACAGCAATCACTATCTCAGATTATGCAAATCTAAGATTAGGCGCCTTGGCGGCTGATGACACAGTCACTGCCACTGGTAATGTGATTGGTGGTAATCTTACAACAGCGGCAGTAATGGATTCAGCAACTATCCACACTTCAGGATTAGCTACATTACATTCAGCAGTCGTTGAAGATCTAACAGCTGATCAGGTGCTAGTACCAACCACAGGTGGTAGACTAGCAAGTACCAACAAATTAACATTCGACGAAACAACGCTTGGCGTAACGGGTGCCATAACAGCATCTACCACGGTTACAGCAACAGGTAACATCACAGGTGGTAACTTAACTACCACTGGATTAACTGACACTGCAACCATACACACTTCAGGCTTGGCCACTCTTGCGTCAGCAACTGTGGAAGACTTGACAGACAACCAAGTGGTTGTTGCAACCACAGGTGGTAGGCTTGCAAATACAACTAAATTAACATTTGATGAAACAACACTAGCAGTCACAGGAGCCATTACTGCTTCGACTACTATTACAGCCACTGCCAATGTGATTGGTGGTAACTTAGTTACTGCAGGCAAAATCACAGATGGTGCTTTGGTATCCAATAATGGTACAGTCACAGGTGCGGTAGCAATTACTGCCTCTGGTGCAATATCAGGTGGTTCAATAACAGATGGTGCGGCAACATTAGCTTCTGGTTCATTAACAGGTGCTACCAATGTTACTGCTTCAGGTGTAGTTACAGGTGGTACCTTAGTAGGTACACTGACCACAGCGGCACAGACCAATGTGACATCATTAGGCACACTGACAACATTATCGGTTGACAATATTACTGTCAACGCCAATACAATTTCAACCACAAACTCCAATGGTAACCTTGTGTTTGCAATCAACGGCTCAGGTGGTATTGAAGTAGGTGATACAACTATTGGTGATGTGGCAGATCCAGCCGGCGACAAAGATGTGGTCACACTGGGCTTCCTAAACACACAATTATCTGGATCGGCCAACACAATCGTTGAAGGCGATACCAGTATTACAATTAGAGACAATATATCAAACCAGGATATCATTGCAAAGGTAAACGATACAACTGTTTTAACAGCAACAGCAACATCCATCACAACAGGACAGAGCTTGGTTGTAACTGGTGACTTAACGGTTAACGGTACAACAACAACAGTTAACTCCACTACAACAACTGTGGACGATCCAATCTTTACGATTGGTGGTGATAGTGCTCCTGGTTCAGATGATAACAAAGACAGAGGTATTGAATTTAGATATCACGATGGCTCACAGGCCAGAGTGGGATTCTTTGGATTTGATGACTCCACTGGTAAGTTTACATTCTTAACAGCGGCCACAAATACTTCAGAAGTATTCTCAGGTACCAAGGGCGCCATAGACATAAGTGACATAGCGGCATCTGGTGCCGCAGTGGTTACAGGTAATGTCACAGGTGGTAACTTGATTACTGGTGCACTGATGGATTCAGCTACCATACACACTTCAGGTTTGGCTACACTGCACTCTGCAGTAGTTGAGGACTTGACAGCTGACCAAGTATTAGTGCCAACAACAGGTGGTAGATTGGCTTCCACAAATAAGTTAACATTTGATGAAACAACATTAGGTGTTACAGGAGCCATTACAGCATCAACAACTATTACAGCAACTGGTAATGTGGTAGGTGGCAATCTTACAACTGCCGCAGTTATGGATTCGGCAACGATACATACATCCGGACTAGCTACATTACATTCAGCAACAGTTGAGGACTTAACAGACAACCAAGTGGTTGTAGCAACCACAGGTGGTAGACTTGCAAACACAAGTAAGTTAACATTTGATGAAACCACAATGGCAGTCACTGGAGCGATTACAGCCTCCACAACAGCCACAGTAACAGGTAACATCACAGGTGGTAACTTAAACACTGGTGCTCAAGTAGTAGCAACTGGTAATGTCACAGGTGGTAACTTAATCACTGGTGCATTAATGGATGCGGCCACTATACATACATCAAGTTTGGCCACTCTACATTCTGCAGTAGTGGAAGACTTGACTGCTGATCAGGTACTAGTACCAACAACAGGTGGTAGACTTGCAAGTTCTAACAAGTTTACATTTGATGAAACAACAATGGCCGTAACAGGTGCCATTACTGCGTCAACAACTATTACGGCAACTGGTAATGTGGTCGGTGGTAACATAACCACAGCAGGCAAGATTACCGACGGTGCCTTTGTAGCAGACTCAGGTGCTATCACAGGTGTTACTACATTAACAGTAGACAGCTTGGTGATCAACGGCAGAGATATATCTCCAGCATCAGGTGAGATCACAATCAACGATGCATCCAACGATGTTGACTTCAGAGTTGAATCCAACGGTAAGGATGATATGTTGTTTGTGGACGGTGGTAACAATGCTGTATTGATTGGTGGACAAACTGCTGATTACACAACAGATGTTGCGTTCAAAGTAGTTGACACAGGTTCAACAATGTTGTCCAAAGGTACAACTGCACAGAGACCAAGTACTGGTGTATCAGGTATGTTAAGATACAATACCACTACCAACAAACTAGAAGTTTATAATGGAAGTGCATGGGTGAGTTTAGGGGAACCTGAATTTACTGTGATTGCCACACAGAACTTCTCAGGAGATAACTCCACGGTAGCATTTACACTGTCTGAAACTCAAACAACTGCGAGTTGTATTACATCGATCAACGGTGTGGTTCAGTTACCGACAACTGCTTATGCGGTGTCCGGTACCACGCTAACATTTACAGAAGCGCCAGCGGCGGGTGATGTAATTGAGGTTCGTAAACTTACAACTTCAACCACTGTGACTTCATTTGCAAACACAGATGCCACTGCCAAGATAGCAGTAGCAGATGGTTCTACAAATGTTGTAATCACTGGAACACCTACACTAGGGTCTATTACAAAAACAGGCTCAGATGGCGTAGGTAACATAGGACAGGCCGCCAATGCATTCAACACACTACATGGTAAGTCCACATCGGCTCAATATGCGGATTTGGCGGAGAAATATGTAGCTGATGCAGAATACGAAGTAGGCACAGTCATAATGATAGGTGGTGAAAAAGAAGCCACAATCTGTGATGAGGATATGTCAACCAAAGTATTCGGAACAGTGTCTGAAAATCCTGCCATGATCATGAATGCCAAACTGTCAGGTGAACACATTGTTAGTGTTGCACTAACAGGGCGTGTACCAGTCAAGGTCACTGGTCCTATAAGCAAAGGTGATATGTTAGTATCAGCTGGAGATGGTAAGGCAAGAGCAGAGGCAGATCCTAAGATAGGTTCAGTCATAGGCAAGTCACTAGAAGATTTTGAAGGTGGCGATGGCATCGTAGAAGTTGTGGTAGGTAAACACTAAACCACAATGCAACAGATTTAGGTGCGAATAAACGCACCTTCTATTGCAAGGGATTCTAAATAGAGTCAATTTAACTTCTGCATTGAAGGTGCGTTATTAATTTTAAAAAAGGGTCTTCGGACCCTTTTTTTGTTTGTGCTCTAAAGACACTAAATATGTGTAGAGGTAATCATGGCAAAACAAACAGTTCAAATAGGTACAACAACCAACGACAACACAGGCGATCCATTAAGAACTGCCTTTGACAAAATCAACGATAACTTTGACGAGATTTACATTGCAGGGCCTGTGAGTTCCAATGTCACTATCTCTGGTAACACAGTTTCTACTTCCACAGGAGATCTCACAATTACAGCGGGTAGCAGTCAAGTAATTGTCACAGGAGATCTTTTTATATCAGGCAAGATCACTGGAGACGATTCATCCATACTGGAAATAATGTCTCCGATCGTTATAAACTCAATTCAAGCAGAGAACGAAATAGTTTCTTTTAGTGATCCAATCAAATTACCAACACTAACAACTGTTGAGAGAAATGCGTTGACAACTGTTGCCAATGGCACATTAATATATAATTCAACTGCTACAAAAATTCAGGCATACGCAGGTGGCGGTTGGGTTGATCTACATTAGGAGTAACCAATGGGATTAACTAGGCCCAGAGCCCACCAATTACAAGGTTCAGATTATAAGAGTTCAGTTCGGGTAGTCACCGTTGCCAATGTCAGCCTATCAGGTGGAGCATCCACAACCGTTGACGGTGTAACCCTTGTTGCCAATGACAGAGTATTGGTCACAGCACAAAGCACAGCTTCACAGAACGGTATCTATAGAGTAAAAGTTTTAGGTTCAGGATCCAATGGTACCTGGGTAAGGGCCAAGGATGCAGACACCACAGCAGATGTCACAGCCGGCCTGGTGGTGATGATCACTGAAGGTACGACCTATGCCGACACACAATGGAAACTGACAACCAATGACCCTATCACACTAGGCACAACCAGTTTAGCATTTTCACAAAGAGATGATTCAAATGTAGCAGGATCAGACACACAGGTACAGTTCAATGATGGAGGCTCATTAGCAGGTGACTCTGGATTAGTATTTGCCAAGGCAAGTAACAATCTTACGGTCACTGGTAATGTCACTGGAGGTAATTTAATTACATCCGCACTCATGGATTCGGCCACCATACACACTTCTGGATTGGCCACACTGCATTCAGCAACTGTGGAAGACCTAACTGCTGACCAGGTATTGGTACCAACCACAGGTGGTAGGCTAGCCAGTACTAACAAACTGACATTTGATGAAACAACACTAGCTGTTACCGGAGCCATAACAGCATCTACCACAGCCACAGTCACAGGTAATATCACAGGTGGTAACTTAAAAACTGCCGCACTGATGGATTCAGCCACTATCCATACATCGGGCGAAGCCACATTGGCTTCTGCCATAATAGAAGATTTAACAGATAACAGAGTGGTGATTGCAGGTTCGTCGGGTGCAGTTGAAGATGACGCAAACTTTACATTTGATGGTACCACATTAAACTTGGCCACCACTGGCACCAGCAGTTTATTAACACTGACTGCCACAGAGAATTCAGCAACAGCATCGCCGGTGATTACACTGAAAAGAAATTCAGGGTCAACTGCTGATTCAGATTACTTAGGAAGACTTGTATTCAACGGAGAAAATGGTGCTGACCAGGAAGTGACCTATGCCATGATGTCGGGCAAGATACTGGATGAATCAGATGGCACCGAAGATGGTATCATAGAATTTTCCAATATAAAGGCAGGCAGTCAAACAGTCACCGCAAGGCTGAGATCAGATTCATTACAATTATTAAACAGCACCAGTCTATCCGTCGCAGGTACATTAACTGCTTCTGGTCTAACATTTCCATCATCCGACGGAAGTGCAGATCAAGTTTTAAAGACTGACGGTTCCGGCACATTGTCCTTTACGGATCAATCTTCTGGAGGGGGAGCAGGTTTCACAGATTCAACCATAACCACACACCCTGCCGCTGGTGGCAATGAAGATTTGAAAACAGGCCCCAGTGATGACACAGCAGAAACACCTTTTGAAGCCACTGCCACTGATGCCTTTGGAGTAGCCATAGGTTCAATATATGATCAAATGGAACCTACTGGTTCCACGGTAACAGTAGATTTGGGTGCGTTTAGTTAGGTGCATAAATAAATTAGTACAAGGAGTAATTAATGCCAACGGTATTACAATTCAGAAGAGGAACAACATCACAGAACAATTCATTCACTGGCGCCGCCGGTGAGTTATCAATTGACACGGACAGAGATGTCGTCAGAGTACATGATGGTTCCAATGCCGGCGGTCATGCCCTGTTAGGTTACAAGATATATGCTGATATACTCAACGGGCAATCAGATGGCACAGGCAACATAGGAAATGCCAGTAACGGCTTAAACACTGTACACGCAAAATCAACTTCAAGTCAATATGCGGATTTAAGTGAGAAATACTTGTGCGACACAAAGTATCAACCAGGCACTGTGGTTATACTGGGTGGCACTTCAGAACTCACACAATGCATATCCGACACTGACCCCAAAGTGGTAGGCATTGTATCTACCAATCCTGCTCTCAAAATGAATGACTCATTAGCAGATGGCACAGGAGGCGTGACTGCAACACACATTGCACTCACAGGAAGGGTACCTTGCAAGGTAGTTGGTGATGTAGCCATAGGCGACTTATTAATCACATCATCCACTCCAGGACACGCCAGAGCTTATAACACAGCCAGAAACTTTGTACCAGGAGCAATCTTTGGCAAAGCCATGCAGGCTCATGACGCTACCTCGCCGACAGGCAGTATTGAGGTAATTGTTGGTAGGTTCTAGTGGCACTGGGTCCACAAGAGCTTAACAAATCTAGAAAAGACTATCCAGGAGAGTTCATAATCACTGGCATCCAAATAGTCAATCGTAAAAAAACACATTCCAAAGAATTCATAGAAAATCCAATCAAGAATCAGCATATTTCTGCTAGGTGTTGTATTTTGGGCACACACGAAAAATTAATGGAGTATCCAATCAAACATATCGAAAATCACAAAGGTGGTTTGCTAGGTGCATTGAGTTTGCAACTGTATGCATCAGATCAGGTGTTTGAATATATCACTCCAAACTTTACATACTGTAATGATCCTGTGGTGCTGTCTCGCATGGTAAAAACTGATTATCCAGAACAGAGTGTGGTGTACACATCCACAAAAAATGTACTAAAGTTTCCAGGACAATTTTATATCGTACCTTACCAAGTCAATATGTTACCTGAGGCCACGCTCTCATGGCTGGCATCATTCGATGGACACAAGGAAGTATTTCTGTTGGGGTTTGATGACAAGAACCAAAAAGTGATCGATCAAATGAAATGGGTCATGGAAGCATTTCCAGATGTAAATTATACCAGAGTGTTTTGGGATGGTTCCAGATCAGACAAAGAAGATCCTAACTGTCCAGAGGCCTGGAAGTGGTGTCAAAATTTCAGAGAGATGAACAGGCAGTACTGGATTAGTTACTGTGATGTTTAAAAATCATAGGCGATCCCCTTTCTCTCCCAGTCACCGTATCTGGTCGGTTCTGGGCCTGACGGTCCTCCTATTTCTTTTGGTTTTATCAATGCTTTTTCTAAAGTTTTCACTTTTGACTGAACTTCTTCCACATTAATCATGGTCCATAGTCCAGGATGTAAAGGCTTGGGTATTTCATTGGAACTGATCCAACAATAACCACAGTGTTCAAAATTTAGTTTGGGCATGAACTCTTCTTCAAGCACTCCAAAGAATGTGTGATACTTGAACCTTTCATCTGGCGATGTAAACTGTTCAATGGGTACTATTTTTTCAACAGCAGGATACTGTCCTATTTCTTCCTTGCATTCTCTTTCAAGTCCTTCCAACAAGGATTCATCGGCATTGCATCTGCCTCCAGGCAGACCCCAACAGTTGGGATTCTTTATGTCGTTTCTCAACAGATACAAATATCTTTTAGTTGACTTGGAATAAAACCAAACACCTACTGCGTTTATAGAACTAATGACCAATCTCCACCTGCATAAATTCCTTGATAGGACTTGACCCATTTTGTGCCAGTCCACTTGTATTGTATGCCAGTTGTAAGGTTGGTGACAAAATCTGTAACACCAGATGAATCATCCAGTTCGTGTTCAGATGCTTTCCATACAGTTTCCCATATGGTACCATTGTATTGTATGATATCATTCTTTTTGGCAACAGTGCCAGAACCCCATGCAGATGACACATTACCTGAAGAGGCACCAATGTCATCGGTGAGTAGGTATCTTTGTCCATTGGCAACCGCAGGTAAGTTGTTTACGCCGGGACCTGATACAGTTGGATCTATTACCTTGTTGATTGCTGGTAGGGTGTTTTGTGGTATGGTGTCTGTGTCCACTGTGAATAACAAAAATCTATCATCAGAAGGATCATATGCCACTGTGCCCACAACCTCTGTGTCAAACAGGTCAGATGCTAATCTAATCTGTGAAACACCTTCTCTGAGTTTGCCATACATATCAATCACTGAATGCCAGTTCTGTTGGCTGGTACCTGATATGGTGCTTGATGCGTTTAGTGTGTCTCTTGCAGGATCCACTTCATTTACCCTGAGCACCTGTAGTTTGTTGCCTATCAACACCACTTGATATTCCAAAGGATTTACTTTTAATCTTGTGCCCATCAGTAAGTCATTGTCATTCAATGCATCATTTAGGTCACCTGTTGAGTTGAACATGGAGTTGATAATTTTAGTTACGACTCCTAGTTTGGTTACTCTGGCAGGTGGTGATATCCATATAGGCATATCAAATGACAGTGTGGCAAAGTCTATGGTTTCTTCTGTGCCTTGTGGCACGGATCGTGATGTATAATTAACATTGGTTAATTCTATCACTGACAGTGAAGCCCAATCCAAATAGTTGTCAGTGGATTGTACTTCCAGTGAAGGATTAAACAATGTGAGTATTTGTTCCAGTAATTGTAATTTCTGTTGAGTGGATGAAGTCCATAGATCCAAGTTTACTGATAGGTTGTATGGTACGGGCATCATTCTTTCCACTGTGAATGCGTTGCCCTGCGTGTTTTCAAATGCCTGTGTTTCTTCGTTGAAACTTCTTTGTTTAAATGATTTCTTGGCCACAAAAGTTGGTTCTTGTACCCTGTCTCTGGCATAGTTCAAACCAGTGATATAAAAAGTCATCATGGGTGTGTTGGGCAGTTTTGATCTCGAATTTTCTGCTATGATGGTGGCGGCTTGTCTGGAAGCATCACCATACCGAATAGGCACCCTGGCCAGTGCGGCTGAGCCATCATCATTACGACCATACTCCACCTGATAATTTGACATCAGTCTTGTGAATTGAAGTAAAAATCTTCTTATCTGTTGATCATAAAAGAATTGCTGTACCATGCTACTATTTACTCGTGTTACACATCAAATGTTTGGTTTGAAGTTTTGAAGTCAGTCTTACGCATCACTGTTTTGGCTATGAGTTCAAGCTCTCCTAAATTGTTCTGCACAATTTTAAATGGTACATTGATATCAGTGGCCATGTCTTTCATGACTGCTTCTGCTTCTGCAGGTAACTCGCCAATGGTGAGTCCGTGTTTTTGATATTCTTGCCTGAACAGCCTGACCAGTTCAGAAGATGTTATGGGCTTTTGATTTCTTGCATCATTGGCTCTTTGCAGGAAGTGTTTGGTGAATTCCACATCCAATCCTACCTTGGCAAACAGTTTGTCTGCATATCTTTCTACTTGATTCAGGTCAGATTGCGTTACAGATGTCAGCTCTAACAAACGCATTAGTTGTCCTTCTTAGGCTTCAGTAAGTCCGATAAAGATTGTCTGGAATCCACAAGTCCCCTGTCAGGAGTGCTGACGGTAGCAGTGTTGTTCACAAACTTGCTCAGTTGAGTGTTTGATGAACCTGGTGTTAAGTTAGTTCTCACATTGTCCTCAATTTTGATCCACTGGTTGCCGTTGTATCTAAACAACCTGTTGGGTGCGTAGTCCAGCCTTAGTGCAAAGTCTCCAACGGATGGATTGGCAGGAAATGATGTTCCTGGAGTTACATTCAACCCATTGGGCGACACTCCGTCACCTGTGAGATATCCCACAAGGTATCCATTGGCCTTGGGTGCGTTGGCACCCACTGTTTCACCATTTACCACAACGGATTCTGGTGTCACAGGTTCGTCGTTGATAGTTGGTGTGATATAGAATGGTGTGCTATCATATCCTGATCTTGGTACTTCAACTTCTGCCTGCGAAATAATGGCATCATTGATCTGTAAGTTTTTGGCTTTTTCAGACAGGAAGTCTTCAATGGTACCTTTGGAAGTATCATCTGGGTCCATTGGATTTTTAAGTACATCATCATATTCTTGCGAAGCCACCATTGGTGTACATTTTACACGCCATAGGTGTGGTTGCCAGGTCTGCGAAAATCCTTCAGCACCAAATGATGCGTCCTGTATCACATAATATCTTGGCAGGGCTTTTGGTCCTGATGCATCCAATGGATGGTAGTCTCTCAAGTTTGGAACTTCAATCACATCACCGGCCATCAGTTTACGACCAAATGAATCTATCATGTCATTGTAATGGAATGTGATAAACAGTGTATCACCGTTGATAAACAATCCAAACTGTGTTAAATCAAAATCTATGTCCTGGACATTGTACACACCACGCATGGTATAGATGTCATCATCATACTTGCGATTTCTGTTTTCCAAAAACAATAGGTCTTCGATGTTCAAAGGATTGAGTTCATCATACACAGGTTGCGTGGCATCTGCACCTTCATGTCCTTCTATCATGGAGGACGAATCACCTGTTATTTTGGTACCCAGATACTTGTGAACATAAAGATCAATACCACCAGTGGTGTACATCTCTCTGATAGTGCTATCTAAGAATTTGTAGTCTGATGTTTTGTTTGGTCTGTATAAACTAAGTCGTGGCATGGTTGTCCCTTATTACTGTATTTATAGATACCTGGTGACTGTTATAAATAGTTAGTAGGAGAAGGTATGCCGGATTTAACACAACTCAAACAAGATGTTTTTGATTATGTCGCCAACAGATTAGGTGACGGTATCATTGATGTTGAACTAGATGCTAAACACTATGAGACAGCATATGATTCATCATTGCAAACATACAGGACCAGAGCACAAAACGCCTTTGAAGAAAGCTATGCTCTGTTACAATTACAAAAGAATCAATCTGAATACACACTGCCTGAGGAAGTGGACACAGTCAGACAGATATACAGAAGAACATTGGGTGATGCCACATCACAGTCATCAACCTCGTTTGATCCATTTTCATCAGCGGCGTTGAATGTTTATCTGTTGAATTATTCATATTCAGGTGGATTGGCCACTTATGATTTCTACACACAATATGTGGAACTGGCCATGCGTATGTTTGGTGGGCACATGAATTACACTTTCAACAAGTTTACAAAAAAACTGCAGATCATCAGAGATCCCAAAGGATCAGGAGAAGAAGTACTGTTGTGGCAATACAATGCCAAACCTGAAGTACATCTGTTGAGCAGACCAGAAACCAAAAACTGGATCAGAGAATACACTTATGCATCAGCCAAGATGACAGTTGGCGAAGCCAGAGAGAAGTTTGCCAGTATCGCAGGACCGCAGGGTGGTACAGCTCTTAATGGTGCACAGATGAAAGCAGAAGCACAGGCAGAAATGGACAGGCTGATAGATGACTTAAAAACTTATACGGATCATTCACAACCTCTAACCTGGGTAATAGGATAATGCTAACCAAAGAACAGATATTGGAAAAAATTAAAAAAGACATGAAAGAAAAAGGATACCTGAACAAATATTCAGGTTGTATGAGCAAGAAGAGATAATGGGCAAAAAGAGATCAAGAACAGCAAAAACATCCAAAGGCAAGCATGGAGTGGTGTCTAAGAAGATATCCAACCAGATGCGTAGTGATTACTTGTCAACTCCACAAAGAAGGATCAATCAAATATTGGCACACATGAAAGGTAAACGCACAAGATTCGTGATTGAAAATCCAGACAAGAGCCAAACAAACAAAAGATTCATTGCAGTCACTGGCGATGATGTACTAAAAATTAAAAGAAAGTAATGAGATTAGAAGAATTTACAGAAGGCACAGTGTTTGCTAGATCGCCCAAAGGGTTATTCACAATGAAGTTTCGTTGTGACTCTGGACCCAAGGCAGGTAGGATAGTCAAGGATCCTTCTGACTGTGGCAAACCCAAAGATCCTGCTAAAATGGCTCAAATGAAAAAAACAAGAGCCAGAACCAAGATAAGGCAGGCTCGTAGAGCAAAGTTTTCCAAAAAAGTAAATGTTGGCTCAAGAATCATAGCAAGACTCAACAAGTTTCGCAAAAGAACTCCAAAGAAAAAATTGAAGAGAAAATTTTTCAGATAGTGGTTGACATCCTGTCTGTACTCTGTTAGAATGTAATCATGGACTTAATGATTGACATTGAAGCCTTGGCCACGGGCCCTGACGCCACTATATTAACTATCGCCGCACAAACATTCAATCCGTTTGGCACAGGCGTGAATGGCAAAGACAGAGACTGGTACCAAAGAATCAATGTAGAAAGCCAGCCCAACAGGGCAGTTGATGACGCCACTATCAAATGGTGGTCAGAACAACCCAGTCACGCCAAGGAAGAAGCATTTGGTGAAGCCTGGCGTGTGGACATCAGAGAAGCACTGGACAA
>TARA_B100001057_G_scaffold498302_1_pt1 | contig 12907 bp, 11 predicted proteins | sample TARA_B100001057 | Tara Oceans TARA_B100001057 (sample SAMEA2621839) | marine metagenome | biome: marine biome (ENVO:00000447); feature: surface water layer (ENVO:00002042); material: "saline water (ENVO:00002010), including plankton (ENVO:xxxxxxxx)" | depth 5 m
CACCCTCTCATTCAGAAGCCATAGGAATGGTGAATCTTGAAGCCGCACTTTATAAAACCCCTGTAATAACAACTTATCAAACAGGAATAGATAAAGACTGGCAAAACAACGGGGGCTTTTTAATTAACCCTGCCGAGCAAGAATTGACTTTTGCTTTAAAAAAGGCGATTAATTTAACTTTAGAAGAAAGAAACGACCGAGGCAAAAAATTACACGATTTTGTTCTGAAAAAATACTCGTGGAAAAATAGATTTTTTGATTGGATTAAATTATACGAATCAATGTTGTAGATTTGTTTGCGAATAATACACATAAAGAAATTATTGAAATCTCAAAAGCAACATAACAAATTCCAAAACCTTAAATGTTTTAAGAACCCAAAAGGATTTAGAGGACGATCCGCTTTTACAGTACAATTTTGGTGGATGGTTTATGCTATATTTTTTAGGTCATCCCCTCAAGCCCTATATGGATGGAGACGGTTTTTGTTAAGATTATTTGGCGCCAAAATTGGAAAAAATGTAATCATCAGGCCTACTGCAAAAATAACCTATCCCTGGAAGGTTACAATTGGTGATTATAGCTGGATAGGGGATGAGGTTGTTTTATACTCATTAGGAAATATAAAAATAGGTGAAAATACAGTCATATCCCAACGCAGTTATATTTGTACAGGAACTCATGATTACAACTCGGAAGATTTTAGAATATATGCTGAAGACATAAAAATAGGGTCAAAATGCTGGCTAGCCACCGATGTATATGTAGCACCTGGGACAACAATTAAAGATGGTGTTGTTGTTGGCGCAAGGAGTTCTGTATTTTCAGATCTTGATGGCAATAAAGTATACGTTGGGTCACCTGCCAAAAGCATTAAAAACAGGAGGGTTGGGTAAAAAAATCACATTCATTGGTCTTAATTTTTATCCTGAGGATACAGCCATAGGGCTTTATTCTAGTCAATGGGTACAGCATTTAGAAGATCATGATTTTGAGGTGTCTGTAATAACAGCCTTCCCCTACTATCCACAATGGGAAATAAGAGACGCATATAAAAACAAGCCCAGATTTTTTAAAGAAGAAAAAGGAAAAACAAAAATTTTTAGATACAAGCAATATGTGCCTAAAAAACCAACCTTTTTAAGGCGTGTTTTACATATTATAGATTTTACAATTGGCGCTTTTTTTAATTTATATAAAATCAAGAAAAGTGATTTGGTTATTGCGGTGGTGCCATTCACCAGCGCAGTATTTTTAGGATATATTCAAAAAAAGCGATTTAAGGCTCCCCTATGGATACATGTTCAAGATTTTGAGTTTGACGCTGCTCTTCAATCAGGGTTCAGCAATAAATTAAATGTTGTTTTTTCGGTACTGCTTAAGTTAGAAAAATGGTTGTTTTCAAAGGCTGATATAGCAAGTACAATTAGCTTAAACATGCTGTCAAAAATGGAAGCAAAAACCAAAACACAAACCTTCTTTTTGCCCAATTGGATTGATGGGAAAAGCATCAACCCAGACAAAGCAACTCAGCACAAATACGTGTCATCCCAAAAAAAGAAACTTTTATATTCAGGCAGCATAGGCGACAAACAGGATTGGCAAGCGTTTTTACAATTCTGTGCGGATTTAAACGCAAAAAAATATGAAGTAATTGTTGTTGGAGATGGATCAAAAAGGGCTTGGCTAGAAAAACAAATCAATAAGATTAACCTAATCTCATTGTATCCGCCAGTTAAAAGTGATGAATTATCTAATTTATTGTGTGGTGCGGATTTGCATTTATTGTTCCAAAAAACAGACATTTTAGACACAGTAATGCCGTCCAAAATTTTAGGCATGATGGCAAGTGGAAAGCCCTCGCTGGTAATAGGAAATAAAGATTCTGAGGTAAAGCAAATCTTTGAAATCTCTAACGGAGGCCTCTTTTTTAGCAACTATTCTAATACTTTAGTCAATGCGGTAGAAAAATTAATGGGGTGCCCATCCAGTTGCGAGAAAATGGGCAAAGCCGCTAGAGCATATGTGCTTTCAAACTTCTCAAAAGCGGAAATTTTAAACAAAATGACAGAAAGGGTAAAGTCACTACTACAACACAACTAATTTCATACATTACTGCTTAAAATCAAACAATCTAATTATATTTGGCATGACAAATAAGTTGTTATGTCTAAAACTATTCTCATCACTGGCGCCGCAGGCTTTTTGGGCTCTCACTTGTGTGATCGTTTTATTGCAGAGGACTTCCAGGTGATCGGAATGGACAATTACATTACCGGAGATCAAGACAATATTCAACACCTTTTTGAACTTCCTAATTTTGAGTTTATCGAGCATGATGTCACCAACTATATCGATATTGTAAAACCCATAGATTATATCTTACATTTTGCTTCTCCAGCAAGCCCCATAGATTATCTTAAAATACCGATTCAAACACTAAAAGTGAGCTCCATAGGAACCCATAATTTGCTGGGCTTGGCTAAGGCAAAAAATGCGCGTATTTTGATTGCCTCAACTTCCGAAGTCTACGGCGATCCTCTTCAGCATCCCCAAAGCGAAGACTATTTTGGCAACGTCAGCGCTATTGGCCCACGCGGGGTGTATGATGAAGCCAAGCGCTTCCAAGAAGCCCTTACCATGGCCTACCACAGGTTCCATGGGCTTCAAACCAGAATCGCCAGGATATTTAACACCTATGGCCCGCGTATGCGTTTGAACGACGGTCGTGTCATTCCCGCTTTTATGGGTCAAGCCTTGAGGGGTGAAGACCTGACTGTTTTTGGCGATGGCTCTCAAACCCGCTCGTTTTGTTATGTGGATGATTTAATTGAAGGCATTTACCGATTGTTGTTTAGCGATTATACCCTACCCGTCAACCTTGGAAGTTCAGAAGAGGTTACCATCATGACTTTTGCAAAGGAAATAATAGCACTTAGCAGCAGCCCCCGCAAGATTAAACACCAACCCTTACCACAAGGAGACCCATTACAACGGCAGCCAGACTTAAGTTTAGCAAAAAAAACATTAAATTGGTCGCCAGTTATTGTAAGAAGCGAAGGCATGCGTAAAACCTTTAATTTTTTTAGAAATATTCCTAAGAACAAATTATCTAAAGTTGAGCACAAAGACTTTTCCAAACATATTAGATTTTAAGTGAGCAATTTTAGACAAGGACGGTATTCGTGGCTGATTAAGCCTATTTCTTACGCTGTGGACCTCGGCGTCCTGCAATTAATATCATTGTTTTATTTGTCTCAAACATTCCGATTAAGCCTCGTCATCACCCTTTCATTTGGCTGGATTGTAACCGCCTTGATATCAAAATTTTACGAAGTTTACCGCCATTCAAGCGTGGTAAGAGTATTTAATTTATTGGTTCGACAGGGCTTGTTTTTTTCCATGTTCGTCTTTGCTTATGCAGGGATTTTCCCTAAAACCGAAATGGACCCCAAGCAAATCTTGAAATACCTTATCAGCTCTTTGTTTTTTATTGCGGTTTTCAAATACATTTTATTTTATCTACTTAAGCGATATCGTGCCTATTTTAAGGGGAATATACGTAGAACAATTATTTTGGGGACCAACAAACAGGCCAAGGCGATTGCTAAATTTTTCAAGGACACCCCCGAATTGGGTTTTATTAACACCAAGATGGTTTCTTTTAAGAAACCAAGACAAGAGGATTTAAATACTCTTTTTAAATACATCAAAGCGCACGAAGTAGACGAGATTTATTGTTCCCTTTCTGAAATTAGCAAAGTGGATGTCAAAGCCATTACAAAGTTTGCTGACAATAATTTAAAGGTTTTGAAATTTATTCCAGAGCAAAATACAATTTTAAACAAGGACCTAAAACGCGATTTCTATGGCTTGGTCCCCGTCTTAGAGTTCAGAACCATTCCTTTAGACGACTCTTTTAATTTAGCCTTTAAACGTGTTTTCGATGTTGTGTTCTCAATACTTGTTATTGGTTTTATTATGTCTTGGCTTACCCCCATTTTAGCCCTGCTTATTAAGCTAGAGTCTCGAGGGCCAATTTTCTTTAGGCAGCAAAGAAACGGCTATAATTATAAAACATTTAGCTGTTATAAATTCAGGTCGATGATAATCAATAATGAAGCGGATACAATTCAAGTCACCAAAGCTGACGACCGAATTACGGTGATTGGAAAATTTATTCGCCAAACCAGCATTGATGAGCTCCCTCAGTTTTTTAATGTTTTGGTTGGAGACATGTCAGTAGTTGGCCCCCGTCCCCATATGTTATCACACACCGAAATGTATGCCAATAAAGTAGATAAATTTATGGTACGTCATTTTGTGAAGCCGGGCATAACAGGGCTGGCACAGGTTAGCGGCTACAGAGGCGAAGTCGAGTCTGATAAAGACATAATCGGCCGCGTTAAATTTGATATTTTTTACGTCGAGAATTGGTCCTTTTTTCTGGATCTCAAAATTGTGATTAAAACCATCATAAAAGCCATAAAAGGTGATGACAAAGCATATTAATCAATGAATGTACTAGTATTAGGGTCTGGAGGACGAGAGCATACATTTGCCTGGAAAATTGCAAAGAGCCCGATTTGTAACCGGCTATTTGTTGCTCCAGGAAATTCTGGGACAGCAACCATTGCGAAAAATTTAGAAATCGGGGTTAACGATTTCCAAAGCATCAAGAAAGCAGTGTTAAAGTACGACATTCGAATGGTAATTGTGGGCCCCGAAGACCCCTTGGTGAGAGGTATTCATGACTTTTTTTTAAATGACCCAGATTTAAACAATATCGCCGTTATTGGCCCTCAGAAAGCAGCGGCCCAGCTGGAAGGGAGCAAAGAATTTGCCAAGGAGTTTTTAGTCAGACACCAAATTCCAACAGCAGCCTATCAAAGTTTTACTGCCCATGAGATTGAGAAAGGATATGCCTTTTTAGAAACGCTTTCGCCTCCTTACGTCTTAAAAGCCGACGGCCTTGCTGCGGGTAAGGGTGTGCTCATAGTAAAAGACCTCATAGCGGCAAAAACAGAACTAAAACAGATGCTCTTAGGCTCGAAATTTGGAGCCGCAAGCGCTAAGGTGGTGATCGAAGAATTTTTAGACGGCATTGAGCTTAGTTGTTTTGTTTTAACGGACGGCGAAAACTATAAAATACTACCAACGGCTAAAGACTATAAGCGCATTGGTGAGGGGGACACGGGCTTAAATACAGGCGGAATGGGTGCGATATCTCCAGTCCCTTTTGCTAATGAGGCCCTCATGGAAAAAATTGAGTCGCGCATTGTTGCACCTACAATTGAAGGCCTTAAAACAGACAAATTACCTTACAAAGGATTTGTATTTATTGGTTTAATTGTGGTCAACAATGAACCTTTGGTTATTGAGTATAATGTTCGCATGGGAGACCCAGAAACCGAGGCCGTTTTGCCGCGCCTTAATACAGATTTGATGGAAATATTTGTCGCCATTAAAGAGCAAGCCTTAAATCGAATAGACATTGAAGTTAACCCTAAAACTGCGGCCACTGTTGTACTTGTCTCTGGAGGGTATCCAGGATCTTATGAAAAAGGGCATCCAATTAAAGGACTTGAGTCTGTTGAGAATGCATTGGTGTTTCATGCGGGCGCTAGGAATGATGGCGATAAAGTTGTAACTTCGGGAGGGCGCGTCATGGCAGTTACTGCTTTTGGCAACGACTACAAGGCAGCGCTTTCAAAATCATATCAAGCCATTTCAAACATCAACTTTCAAGGGATGAACTACAGAAAAGATTTGGGGTTTGACTTATAAATAGGAGTGAGAGCTGATGCTCTTATCCTCCTCGTCATTGTCACTAAAAGCTTTAAGTTGCCGCATCCAATAAGCAAAACAAACGACAAGGATGACTAAAAAGATCCAGGTTACAAAGTTTGCAATCCACCAGTTTTCTAGCTCAGTTTCTCTGAGAACATTAAATGGAACAAACAAAACGGATTCAAATAAATCTTGAATTGCATTAAAAAAATCTTTCATAGATTAAAATTTATCAAAAGCAAGGTTGTCAGTAATAGACTTATATTTACTTTGCAAATATAACCAACTCTAGAAATGATTACAAGAAATTTCAGAATATCTAAGCCACATCACTACATTCTTTTTTTTGTTGGCTTGATTTGTGTTTTTCTCTTTCAGCGGCTAAAAGATCACAGCGGCATTCAATCCGTAGATTTTCTCATTGAGAGCGTGGCTTTTTTGTTTTTTTTAACTTCCATTTTTTTGGTTGTTTTCATTATAACAAAGAATAAACTCACTCAAAAAAACAGCTTTGCAGCCCTCTATTTTTTTATTTTCATTTTCTTAATGCCTCAAACCTTGATGGATTATAAAATAATTATAGCCAATGGATTTGTACTACTTAGTTATAGAAGAATATTCAGCCTCGAAACCAAACTAAACATCAAGAAAAAATATTTTGATGCGGCATTCTGGCTGAGCATTGCCGCCCTTTTTTATGCTTGGTCTATTCTCCATTTCATTCCATTATTGGCAACAATCCTTTTAAGGCCCATTGACTGGTTGAAACATTTGTTTGTGCTTGTCTTTGGGGCTGGTGCGGCCGGGCTTTTAGTTTTTTTATTTGTAAGCGTTTTTGGCGTGGTTCCCCCAATTTTATTCTTTTATCTGCCAGAACCCAATTTTGATATTTTCGCTCAAATGTCACAATTAATGGCGATCTCAACCCTTGTTTTGTTGGTGATGCTCACAGGCGCCATTTTTAGGTTATTCTCCCCGCTGATTCTTAAAAACAGCAAAAGCAGAAACAATTTTATTATTTTATTTTTAATGCTGTTTACAGGGTTTAGCACATCCCTTTTAGCAGCCAACATGTTTGCAGAAAATATGCTTTTTTTGTCATTTCCTTTTGCGGTGCTCATGGCAAATTTCACACAACAACAAAGGCGTCCTTGGTTGTCGGATTTACTTTTGATTGTCCTACTCTCCTTAGCGTTTTTAAACCTAGGGCTTATTATTGAAAATCAGACATCTGTTTACTAAAGAATTGCATTATATTTGCATTAAAAAATAATATGTTCTCAAAGAAAGCCAACCAAATTTTCAAAGATGCCATTTCCACATACAAAGTATTAGATGATGTCTCACAGCCCTTTGTAAACAAATATGATAAAAATGAAGATTTAATTTCTCATTTGCTTTTCAAAAAATGTTGGATTGATACGGTGCAATGGGCTTATGAGGACATTATCCGTGACCCAAATATCGATCCCATAGCGGCCTTAAAACTCAAGCGCAAAATTGACGCCTCCAATCAGGACCGAACCGATACAGTAGAATACATAGACAGCTATTTTCTAAATCTCTATAAAGAAGCCACCCCAAAAGCCGATGCCAGCATCAATTCCGAAAGCCCCGCTTGGGCGATTGACCGTCTTTCAATTTTAGCTTTAAAAATTTATCATATGCATTTAGAGACCGTCAGAGAAGACGCCACAGCGGCACATAGATCTGCTTGCCAAAAGAAATTAGAAATATTAATTGAACAGCGCCAAGATTTATCTACAGCCATAGACGCCCTTTTAGACGACATTGCTAGTGGCCACAAATACATGAAGGTTTACAGGCAAATGAAAATGTATAACGACGATGAATTAAATCCGATACTTAGAGGGACTAAATAACAACACTCCTTGCCATTTGCTTCGAAACACATATTACTAATAAGGTTTTCGTCTTTGGGGGATGTGGCGATGACCGTACCTGTAGTTACCGCTTTTTTACGCACACACCCCGGATATAAAGTTTCGATTCTTACAAAAGAAAAGTTTACACCTCTTTTTCACCACCTCTCCGAAATTTCGGTTATAGGGGTTGATTTTAAAGCCGATTATAAAGGGCTTTACGGCCTTTTTAGACTTGCTAAAAAGATTAAAGATTTAAGGGTGGATGTCGTTGCAGATATGCACAATGTTTTAAGAACTAAAATTTTAAGGTTTTTGTTACCCAATGTTTCTTTTTCCAGGCTTGACAAAGGACGCGCAGAGAAGCAACAACTCATAAAAGGAGCTGTATTTAAACCCCTTAAAACCACAATTGAGCGCTATGCGGATGTTTTTCGCGCTTTGGGGCTCGAACTGTCTTTGAGTGCACCTCATTTTCCACAGCCTTTACCGCTATCACAATCATTAAAAACGCATTTAGGAAGCGCGAGCAGGCCCTTTATAGGCATTGCCCCTTTCGCAGCCTATACCTCAAAGATGTATCCAATACAGCAAATGAAAGAGGTTATTTCTACACTCTCAAACACTTACAGCGTTTTATTATTTGGTAGCGGAGCCTATGAAATAAAAATAATTGAGGCGATTGTCCGCCAGTTCCCAAATGTGAAATCTGTCGCCGGAGTCTATTCGATGCAAGAGGAATTGACGCTTATGTCTCATTTAAAAGTCATGCTGGCAATGGATTCCGGCAACGCTCATATGGCTGCGATGTTGGGAGTTAATGTAATTACATTATGGGGGGTTACACACCCCTATGCGGGCTTTGCGCCCTTTAATCAGCCATCAGAAAATTGTTTGCTAGCGGATCGTAAAAAATACCCTAAAATTCCGACTTCAATTTATGGAAATAAGCATCCCAAAAGTTACAGTAATGCGATGGCCTCAATTGCTGTTGAAGAGGTTTTATCGGCAGTAAAAAAGGCGCTTTAGATGTCATCGAAGTCCACTTGAATTGTAGCAGATGTTGGAACTGCTTGACAACTTAAAACCAAACCCTCTGCAACTTCAACGTCTGTTAAAACACTGTTTTGTCGCATGACAGCAGCCCCTTTCGTAACCCTACAAATACAACTGCTACAAACACCTCCTTGGCAGGAGTAAGGCACTTCCAAATCTTTTGCTAATGCCGCTTCCAGAATTGTTACATCGTTGTCCATTGAGATCACTTCCGTTTCATCTTCAAATAAAATGGTTGCTTCAATCGCACCACTGCTATTTACGGGGGTTTCCGCCTTAACAGATTCAGAGGCCGTAAAAAGTTCAAATAAAATATTACGCTCAGGGACATTATAACTCATTAAAACATCTTTTACGTTATGAATCATGCCCTCTGGCCCACAGAGAAAGTAGGTGGCATCTTTTTTTGCCTCAGAAAGCGTGTTGATTGCGCGGTGGGCGTATGCCTTGTCAATGCGACCATGTGCTGCTCCAGTATCATTACTCTTGCTAAAAACAAAATGTACTGAAAGCCGATCTTTGTAAGTCGCCTGAAGTTCAATTAGCGCGTTATAAAAAATGGTTTTTTCTGGAGATTTATTGCCATAAAACAGAATACATTTTTGATCTATTGATTCTTCTAAAGCAGTTTTCACAATGCTCATAATAGGCGTAATGCCGCTACCCGCCGCAAAAGCAACAATTGTTTTTGATAGATTTTTTTTTGGATCGTAAGTAAAACGCCCTTTTGGGGTGGCAACCTCAATAACATCCCCTTTTTTTAGCTTTTGATTGGCAAAATTTGAAAATAAGCCTTTTTCTATTTCTTTTACCGTGACTGTCAAATCTCCACTTTCAGGGCTTGTACTAATCGAGTAGTCTCTGCGAACAGCTTCCCCATCAATCTCAGCTTCTAAGGTTAAATATTGCCCAGCAATGAAGCGGTAATCCTTTATCAAATCATGAGGAACTTCAAAGCAGAGGCTAACGGCTTGAGTTGTCTCTCTAGCGATGTTTTTAATTTTTAACGAATTAAATGTAGCCATAGCATTTATTTAGGCAAAAATAATAAAGATACCCTTTACGAACCTGTTAAGAGACCGCTAAAATTTTAACTCCTATTGCATTCTCAAGACTTCAAAAGTGGTAAAATGGACCAAATCATTAGATTTGTTCAAAAAGATGAGTATTTTTACAAACTTTGCATACCAGATGCATCGTTTTTAAGTTATACAATACAAACCTAATTGCCATTGAGAAATATCTTCAGACATATCACAATTATTTTGTGTCTAATGCTTTTAACCACCAGCTGCTCCCGCAAGAAAGATCGTTTTTTGAATCGCAACTGGCATGCCTTAAACACCAAATATAACGTACTGTTCAATGGTGAGATGGCATTAATAGACGGTCTTAACGAGATTGAAACAAGTTACACAGACAGCTATTGGGACGTCCTTCCAGTTGAAAGGCTTAGCGTCAAAGAAACATTTGGGTTTGACGAAGAGAATCAAAGCCCAAATTTTGAACGGGCAGAGGAAAAAGCCGTTAAAGCGGTTCAAACCCATGGCATGAAGATTAAGGGTAAAGAGAAAAACACCCAAGTCGATGAGGCCTACATATTGCTTGGGAAGGCACGCTATTATAGTGGCCGATTTATTCCCGCCCTAGACGCGTTTAATTATGTGCTCTTTAAATATCCGAGCAGTAGCAACATCAATACGGCTAAAATTTGGCGCGCCAAAACAAACTTGAGGTTAGAAAATGAAAGCATTGCACTGGAGAATTTAAACCAAATATTAGCCAAAGACAATCTTTCAAATGAAAATCATGTAGAGGCTTTCTCCACACTAGCGCAGCTTTATATGAACCTAGAGGAGATAGACTCCGCATTGGTTCATTTAGAAAACGCATCTTTCATTACTAAAGACAAGGCTTATAAGGGGCGCCTGCACTTTATTCAAGGTCAACTGTACAATAAGAAAGGCTTAAGGGACAGTGCTCAAGCGGCGTTTCAGAAGGTCATAGACTTGAAAAGAACAGTGCCAAGAACATATAGAGTCAATGCGTTTTTAGAACAAATTTCAAATTTTGATTATGAGCGAGGAGACTTACCATCGTTAGACCTTTTCTTAGAGACATTGGTTCAGGATCGTGAGAACCGCCCCTATTTAGACCGCATTTACCATGTCATGGCGCAGCACTATTTAACCCTTGAAAAAGACTCTATAGCCACTGTATATTTTAATAAATCTTTGCGAAGAAAATCTAAAGATTCTTATTTGAACGCACTTAACTACCACACCATTGCAGATCTTAATTTTGAGGATTCCAATTATATTTTGGCAGGCGCATATTATGACAGCACCTTGACGCATTACAAAGAAAACAGCAAACCATACAGACTTGTAAAGAAGCGCCGTGACAACTTAGAAGATGTCATACTTTATGAGTCCATCGCAAAAGAAAATGACAGCATTCTCAAATTGGCGGCCATGCCCGCTGATGCCCTTGAGGCCTATTTTGAAGATCATATTTTGAGGCTCAAAGCGGAAGCAGAAAAAAGAGCGGCAGAAAAAGAAAGTACCCTTAATATAAGGTCAACAGCTTCAGCGACCAGCAGGGCAATGCCAAAGAACAAAAAAGACGGCGGCTTTTATTTTTATCAATCCACAACAGTGGCCTATGGCAAAGGGGAGTTTATAAGCCTTTGGGGTGCCCGTCCATTAGAGGACAATTGGCGCTGGTCAAACAAAACAATTGTAGACAACCCCAAAGACTCAAAAGCGCTTCAAAACGCATCGGATTCATCTCAAGCATCTCTGACTCCAGCCTTTTTTATAAACCAACTACCCAGCACGCCAAAAGCTTTAGACAGCATTTCCAAGGCCCGAAATTTTGCATACTATCAATTAGGGCTGATATATAAAAACAAATTTAAAGATTACCAACGGGCGCAAGAAAAACTGGAAGCCCTACTTAAACAAAGCCCTGAAGCGCGCTTGATTCTTCCAGCCAAATATAATTTGTATAAAGTTTATACACTTCACGAAAGACCTGAGCTCGCCAATGAGATCAAACAAACCATCATTAGAGACTACCCAAGCTCTCAGTATGCTCAAATTTTATTAAACCCATCCGTTATTTTGGAAGCGGATAGCCAAAGCCCCAAGGCGCGCTATAAAAATCTTTTTGAGGCTTTCAACGCCGCGAAATACCAAAAGGTTGTTGACGGTTGTAATTTAGAAATTGTCCGTTTTGAAGGCGAAGATATTGTTCCCAAGTTTGAGTTACTTAAAGCCAGCGCACTAGGTCGCCTTGAGGGGTTGTCGGCCTATACAGCCCGGCTTAATTATATTGCGTTGAATCACCCAAACAGCCAAGAGGGTAAACAAGCGCAGAACCTTTTGGATAACTTTATCAAAACAATTGAAAATAAAAATTTTCAAACGGCGACTTCCGGGAATAACTTTAAAACAATTTTTCAATTTTCTAACAAAGAGCCCGAAGCCATACAAGCGCTTAAGACAGCCCTCGAAACTGCGATTCAAGAAGAAGAAGTGTTTAATTTGAGCTTGTCAGAAGACGTTTATGATATAAATACTACATTTGTAGTTATTCACGGCTTAAAAAGCATGGGTGGTGCATTGGGATTTGCAGAGCTTTTAGACATTGAAACCTCAGAAATCACAGACAAACCGTTCTTTGCGATTTCAGCCACGAATTACAAAACGCTCCAGATTCATAAAAACCTAGAAAACTATTTGAAAGCGATTAAAAATTAAAGAGACGATGTTTACAGATTCAAAAAAAGCAAGATCACAGCAAGGCGGGTTATCCAAACAAAACATGATTGCCTATGGAACTATTTTTGAGGGCGATTTGAAAAGCGAAGGAGATTTCAGGATTGAAGGTACAATTAAAGGAACGCTCATCACTAAAGGAAAAGTCGTTGTTGGTAACTCCGGGCTGGTAGAGGGCAGTTTAAATTGTAATAATGCAGATGTTGAGGGTCAAATCAAAGGAAAGCTCGTTGTTTTAGAGACTCTTAGTTTGCGCGCATCCGCTCATGTAGATGGTGATGTTCAAACGGGTAAACTGGCTGTAGAACCTGGGGCTACATTCAATGCAAACTGTCAAATGAAAGATGCGGTTAAAGCGCTCAAAACCAATCCAACCCCAACATTAGAAACTGGTGC
>TARA_B100001057_G_scaffold37138_1_pt1 | contig 12905 bp, 15 predicted proteins | sample TARA_B100001057 | Tara Oceans TARA_B100001057 (sample SAMEA2621839) | marine metagenome | biome: marine biome (ENVO:00000447); feature: surface water layer (ENVO:00002042); material: "saline water (ENVO:00002010), including plankton (ENVO:xxxxxxxx)" | depth 5 m
TTTTCATGATGTAAATTTATATTCGATTAAAATATTTACAAGATTTGTGTTTTTTTTCTTAAATAAGCTATATTTATCAACGAAAATAGGAAAAAAGATCCTAAAAAACCAGCTAAATTGCAATTATTTTCCAATACAAAAATCGTTGAAAATACTACCTAATATCTCCTCTACATCAACTTTTCCAACGATCATTCCTAAATGTCTAGTTGCTAACCTCAAATCTTCAGCTGCTTTGTCAAAATCCTTATTATCATTTTTATGTGAAAAATTTTTTAAATGATCTGCGCATTGTACTAAATGTTGTCTGTGTCTTTCTCGGGTGATTAAAATATCTTCCTCGGTTATGAATTTATTTTTTAGGTTGTTTTTAATTTTTAAAATTAACTGATCTATATTTAAATTATCTTTTAATGATATTAAAACGTGGTTTAGTTTAAGAGTTTTTGGATCTAATTTTTCTTCAAGAAGATCCGATTTATTTATAACTAAAATAGCATCATTTTTCAGCAAATCGTTCAAAAAACCGCTTAAATCAATGTTTTTAGCATCAACTACTACTAACTTTAAATCAGCATTTTCAGCCTTTTTAAGAGATAACTTTATTCCTTTTTTTTCTATTTCATCTTTAGAATCTCGTATTCCTGCAGTATCCGAAATAATCACCGGGTACCCATCTATATTTAAGTGTACTTCAACTACATCTCGGGTAGTGCCAGCAATTTCAGAAACTATAGCAACCTGTCTATTAGAAAGATTATTTAATAAACTGGATTTTCCCGCATTAGTTGGTCCTACGATTGCAATTTTAAAACCTTCACGAATTATTTCTCCTACCTTTTGATCATTTAAAATTTTATTAATCTCTTTTAAGATATTTGAAGAATCCTGTTTTATCTTTTTTAAATTTTCTTCCGGAAGATCATCCTCAGGAAAATCTATTTTTGCCTCAACAAATGATAAAATTTTTAGTAATTTATCTCTCAGTTCATTGAATTTGTCAGAAGATTTGCCTTTCATTATTTTTACAGCTTGTAGTCTTTGCATTTCAGTTTCTGCTGAGATTAAATCAGCTATACTTTCAGCTTTTAACAAATTAATCTTCCCGTTTTGAAATGCTAGTTTAGTAAATTCTCCAGGTTCAGCTAGTCTGCAATTTTTAATTTTTCCTATCTCTTTTTGAATAGCCAAAACTACAGCTTTGCCTCCATGTACATGTATTTCTGCCATATCTTCACCTGTGTAGCTCTCTGGGCCTGGAAACCATATAATAATTCCCTCATCAATAAGCTCAGAATTGTTGATATTGTTTATTTTTCGAAGGGTTGCCATTCTAGGAGTTGGTATTTCTTTACCTGTAAGAATTTTGATAGCATTCGATGCTTCGGGACCTGATATCCTAATAATTGCAACGCCAGAAACACCAGGGCCAGTCGATAAAGCATAAATAGTCATAAATTATTATAACTTTTATTTCTTAAATATGGAAAACTTTATTAAGCTGGCTTATTCATTGAATTAAAAAACTCAGCATTGTTTTTTGTGTCTTTTAACTTTGAACTAATAAATTCTATTGCATCCATAGTTCCCATTGGTGCAATTATTCTTCTTAGAACATTCATTTTTTGGAGATCATTTTTATCGAACAACAACTCTTCTCTTCTAGTGCCTGATTTTGTAATATCGATTGCTGGATAAATTCTTTTATCTGCAATTTTTCTGTCCAATACTGTTTCACTATTTCCTGTACCTTTAAATTCTTCAAAAATTACTTCATCCATTCTGCTTCCTGTATCTATTAAAGCTGTCGATATAATTGTTAAAGATCCACCTTCTTCAATATTTCTGGCTGCACCAAAGAACCTTTTCGGTCTTTGTAAAGCGTTGGCATCTACACCACCTGTTAAAACTTTTCCCGAACTTGGTATTACAGCGTTATATGCACGACCTAATCTTGTTATCGAGTCTAATAAAATTACTACATCCTTTTTATGTTCAGTTAATCTTTTTGCTTTTTCAATAACCATCTCTGCAACAGCTACGTGTCGCTGTGCCGGTTCGTCAAAAGTAGAACTTATTACCTCTCCTTTAACAGTTCGTTGCATATCAGTTACTTCCTCAGGACGTTCATCTATCAGTAGAACTATCAAATAACATTCTGGATAATTTTTAGCGATAGAGTTTGCGATACTCTGTAGGATCATTGTTTTTCCAGCTTTAGGTGGTGAGATTATAATTGATCTTTGCCCCTTTCCTATAGGACTAACCAAATCTATTAACCTCGGAGTCAAATCTGGTTTTTTTTCTGTTTTAACCATTTCAACTTCCATCACAAGTTGTTTGTCGGGGTAAAGAGGCGTTAAATTATCGAATGCAATTTTATGCCTAGACTTATCTGGTTCTTCAAAATTAATTTTACTTACTTGTAGAAGTGCAAAATATCTTTCACCTTCTTTTGGAGCTCTTACAGGGCCTTCTACGGTATCACCAGTTCTAAGACCAAATTTTCTAATTTGACTTGGGCTGACATAAATATCATCTGGACCAGGTAAATAATTTGACTCCATGGCTCTTAGAAAACCAAAACCATCTTGTAAAAGTTGCAATACACCTGCACCAGTAATTTCCTCTTTTTCAGCTACTTTTTTTAAAATCGCAAAAAGTATTTCTTGTTTTCTTAATGTACTAGCATTTTCAATTCCAAGCTCCTCCGCTTGAGTAATCAGTTGCTCAGATGATTTTAATTTTAGTTCTTGAATGTTCATGATTTAAAATATTAAGGACTTAATATAACTATAATATATATACTCTTTAAGCTATTACAAGAGTGTTCAAATAATTTCTTAATCTCAAAACTACACAATATTGGGGGTTTTTAAGAACTTAAGTTTAATTCTTTAGCAAAATCATCAACTTTTGACCAATCTGTAAATTCATAAGATTGAGACGTGTCAGTTGGGCCATTGGTCAAAAACATGATGAATTTTATGACATATTTATCAAAAAAACCATAATCTGGATAATTTACTTTACCAGCAAAAACCTTAATTTTTTTTGGTTTCCATTCAGAAATTTTTAAAAATTTTTTTGTATAAGGATTGGTTTCAGCAGTATTTTTTTCTGGTTTTCTAGCAACTACATTTACTGAAAAGAAGGTGCTATTTTTTTGATCTAATATCTTTTTATTAATTTTAATAAATTTATATAAATCTTTTGAATGTCGACCATATCTAATACTTGCGCCTATAATAATTTTATCATAATCAGACAAATCAAATTTCGCTGCCTCATTCAAAGATGTAATTTGTGTTTTTTTTCCATCATTTAAAAAATTTGTTATCCGTTCACAAATACTTTTTGTGTGACCGTCAATACTTGAATAAATTATTAATGATCTAGACATCTCAAACAGTCCTAAGTCTTATTCATTATTTGTTGTGGCATTTTTTGATAATATTTTTTCTCAACTTGATACTCTATATCCTCTTTGTCTTGTGCGGAACCTTCTGCTTGTGTAAAAGTATATTTTGCAAAGTCCTTGCACCAATTTTTATTAGTATTAAGGCATTCCACCGGATAAATATTACCACCCAAATCTTTCGCCTCTTTTACTAGTTCATGACCTAATTCATCGGTAGTTTCTAGACAATCTGCTACAAAACTAGGTGAATAAATTGCAATTTCCTTTTTACCTTCAGAAATTAATTTTTTAACCACATCCTCTGTATAAGGTGTTATCCATTCTTCCGAACCGAAACGACTCTGAAAACTCATTATACATTGTTCTGGCTTAATATTTTTTAAACTGTTGGTAATAAGACAAAATGTTTCATAACAGTGTCTATAATAATCATCGCCTTTATTTACGATTCGTCTTTTTTGCATTCCATGAAAAGTTATTATCAAATTGTCCACTTTTTTTCCCTGTACTATCAAGTCATTTAATTTCGTATCAACTTGATTTACAGAATTATCAATAAAAGCATGTGTTCTGTGAAAGTTTGTAATTACCTCGAAAGTTGGAATTTTTACTCTCTTCGATAGCTCTTTTGCTAGTGCGTCTATACCTGATGCGATTGTGCTTTCAGAATATTGAGGGAACATGGGTATAACAATAAGTTTTGTTGCGCCCACACCTTTTTTTAAATCATTCTCCCAACTATCGTAAACTTCATGTACGTATGGAGGTGATAAAAGAAAAGCATGATTTACCTCCACAAGACCTTCGGGATCAATTTTCTTTAATTCCTCTCTTACATTTTTTGTAAAATCTCTAGTGTTAGTTATTAAAGGAAAGCTTTCGCCATCCCAAATTCTTGCATAAAGCTTTGCAGACTTTTTAGGTCTAAAAGGTAATACAAACAAATTTAAAATTATTTTCCATAACCATGGATTTATATCAACAACTCTTGGGTCACCCAAAAAAGCACGAAGATATTTTCTTAAAGCCTTTGTGGTTGGTTCCGAAGGTGATCCGAGTTGGACAAAAACCACCTTTGTTTTTCTTTTTGGATGTTGATAAGATTGGATCATAATACTTTTTTTTTGATGTTAAAATTGTATTTCATAACTTAATAATCTTTTACCATTTTAACCAAATATTCCATCATGTTAGGGTCTGTTTCTGGTAAAATTCCATGACCTAAATTAAAGATATAGGGATGGTCTTTAAATATATCTAGATACTTTTTTGCCTCTTTTTTTAAATTATCTTTATTGGTCAGTAAAACTTTTGGGTCCATTCCACCTTGTACTGGTATCTTAATTTCTTTACTAATTTTAAGAGGATCAACTTCATAATCAATACATATTGCATCTGGATTAACAATGTCACAAAAGTTTTTATAGTTTTTAATACCTCTTGGAAAACATATAACTGGTACTTCTAGTGATTTCACATAATTCACCAAATTTAGAGTTGGTATATAAATATAATTAGGTAGGTCTTTTTCGTCTAACAATCCCGCCCAACTATCAAAAATTTGAATAATTTGTGCACCATTTTTTATTTGTTCTTTTATATGAAGTTTTAAAAATTTTTCTAAAATAGTTAAAATTCTATTTATTAAAAACACGTCATCATAAAAACCCTTCTTTAATTCCATTTTTGGAGATTGTTTATTAATCATATAAACCAACAGAGTCCATGGAGCTCCAACAAATCCAATTGTGCTTTTATTTTTAGTTAAAATATTTTTACTTACTGAGTTTATAGCCTTATAAACAGGATAAATTTTTTCTACAAAATCTACTTCATCTAATTTGGAGATTTTATCAAGATCTAATTCTCCCAACAATGGACCAAAATTTTTTTTAAATTCAACTTTTTGTCCCAGACCAAATGGAACCATTAATATATCTGAGAAAATTATAGCTGCATCCAAGTCAAATCTTTTAAGTGGTTGTAGAGTTATTTCTGATGCAAGATCCTTATTTAAGCATAGTTTAATAAAATCAGTATTTATTTTTCTTATTTCTCTAAATTCTGGTAAGTATCTACCAGCTTGTCTCATTATCCAAATTGGATTAATGTCTGTTTTTTTATTTCTTATTATTTCGTTAATAGGTGACATATAAATAATTAAATATAATTAACTTTATTATTAGTATAAGCTGTGAATAACGATAATTAAATTTTACGAACATTTTATAAACAACTTATTAACATTTAAGACTTAAAAATAATTAAATATATATGAAAAATTGAAGCTTATTATAATTTTTTCAAATATAGATAATATTTTATAAACATGTTTAAAATTGTTAATAAAAGCCTTGATTTACAACATATATTTAAAAATATTAAATATTGGTAAAATGATTTAAATAATAAAAAGTTATTAACGTTTAATACATGAATAATTCTTATCAAATTTATTTAATTTCAGATTCTACGGGGGAAACCTTAGATAGAATTTTTACAGCCATTAAAGCTCAATTTAAAAATATTAATTATAAAATACACACTTATTCTTTTACAAGGACGGAAAATCAAATTTTTAAAATTTTATCTGAAGCAGAAAAAAGTTCTAGTTCAATAATATTATATTCAATAGTAGACAGCAACCTGGCAAAATATTTAGCTAATACAAGCAGTGATAAAAAAATTCCTTGTTTTGGAGTTCTTGGTGATTTAATTTTAAGTTTTTCAAAACTTCTTAATCAAAAAGCGTCACATCTACCCAGTGGACAATATGCTTTAAATGAAGAGTATTATAAAAGAATAGAAGCAATACAATTTACTATGAACCACGATGATGGAAAACATGTCAAAGAATTAAATAAATCTGACATTATACTTTTAGGTGTAAGTAGAACCAGCAAAACACCTACATCAATTTATTTAGCTAACAAAGGATTTAAAACATCCAATATTCCTTTAGTGAATGAAAATTCCATACCAAAAGCTTTAAAAGACAATCCGAAAATAGCTTGTGTTGTCGGTTTGAATACAGAGCCTGAAAGGCTTGCAGACATTAGAAAAAATAGAATGAACTCCTTAAAAGAAACAGAAAATAAATCTTATACAGATTTAGAAAAAATTAAAAAAGAAGTCGACGAAGCAAAAAGCACTTTTAGAAAATATCAATGGCCCTCAATTGATGTTACAAGAAAATCTGTTGAAGAAACAGCAGCATCAATAATCAAAATTTACGAAATCTATAAACAGAATGGTTGAAATTATTCTTGCTTCAAAAAGTAAAGTTAGAAAAGAAATTCTTGATAAAAACAATATCATTTGTCGAGTAGAGCCCTCAAGTATTGACGAAGATATTATTAAGAAAAGTTTATTAAGTGAAAAAGCATCGCCAGAAATAATTTCGAAAAATCTCGCAGAACTCAAAGCAAATAAGGTAAGTATGGCTAATAATGATAATTTAGTATTAGGAGCTGACAGTGTAATAGATTTGGATGGGGAATTAATATCAAAACCGCAAAATAGAGATCAAGCATTTGAAATTTTAAAAAAATTAAATGGAAAAAAACATCAACTTATTAGCTCAGTTTGCATTTCTAAAGATGGTTGTATGATTTGGAATTTTACAGATAAAGCAACACTCACAATGAAAAAAATGAGCGACGAAGAACTTAAAAATTATTTACTCAAAATTAGTGATGAAAAGTTATATGCTTATAATGTTTACCAAATTGAAGGGGAGGGTAAAAATTTATTTGAAAGTATTGATGGTGATGAAAATACAATTATGGGCCTACCTGTAATCAAGATTAAAGAGTATCTAAAACTTTATAAATAATTTATGAAAAAATATTTAGTTATTGGAAATCCTATTGAACACTCTTTATCGCCAAAGCTCCACAATTACTGGATTGAAGAAAATAATATTGATGCAATTTATGAAAAAAAAGAAGTTAAAAGTGAAGAAATTAAAAACATAATCTTAGATTTTAAAAAAAAGAATATTAATGGTATTAATGTAACGGTACCTTTTAAAAAGGACATAATTTCTTATATAGATGTTTTGAGTCCTGAGGCCAATGCAACGCAATCGGTCAATACAATTTTTTCTGATAAGCAAGGGAGTATAGTTGGTCATAATACAGATATTGAGGGATTTGAAATGAATATGCTAAACATAAACTATAATCCAAAAGGAAAAAGATATTTTATATTAGGTGCGGGTGGTGTTGTATCATCAATTATATTTACTCTTAATAAGCTAGGTGCGTCTGAAATTTTAGTAAGCAACAGAACAGAACAAAAAGCAATTAATTTAAAAAAATTATTTCCCAACATATCGATAGTTGACTGGGGCGAGATCCCAAGTTTTGATGTGATTATTAATGCAACGAGTCTCGGATTAGAAAAAAATGATCTAATTGACCTTGATTTTTCTAAAATTGAAAATAATAAAATTTTTTATGACATTATTTATAATCCAAAAGAAACAAATTTTCTTAAAACTGCAAAAAAACTTGGAAATATAACTGAAAATGGAAAATTAATGTTTGTTTATCAGGCTTCCGCCGCCTTTGAAATTTGGCATGGAGTAAAACCAAGAATTAATGACGAGGTAATCAAGCTTTTAGATTAATGATAAGAATAGGAATTTTAGGAGATATTGGATCTGGAAAAACTTACATAGCAAATAATTTTGGTTATCCTGTTTTTAGTGCAGATAAAGAGGTTGCAAAATTATATAAGAAAAATAAGACAATCTTTAAAAAATTAAGAAAAATTTTACCACAATATTTTCATACATTTCCAATTGAAAAAGTCACTGTTGTGAAAACAATATTATCTAAACCAAATAATCTAAAAAAAATAATAAAAATTATTCATTATGAAATAAGAAAGAAATTAAATATATTTTTAAAAAAAAATAAAGATAGGAAAATTGTTATTTTAGATATACCCCTTTTATTAGAAAATAGACTTAATAAAAAAAATGATGTGCTGATTTATGTAGCATCAAAAAAAACCGACATTCTAAAAAATTTAAAAAAAAGACCAAATTTTAATAATAAATTGTTTAAAAGATTTAGAGAAATTCAACTCCCATTAGAGTTTAAAAAGAAAAAATCATCTTTTATAATAAAAAATAATTTTACTAAAAAAAAAATTAAAAAAGAGATAAAGAATATATTAAAGGATTTAAATAAATGAAAGAAGTTGTATTAGATACTGAGACTACTGGCCTTTCTGTAAAAGATGGGCACCGTATTGTTGAAATTGGATGTATAGAGTTGGAGAATTTGGTACCAACCAAAAATAAATTTCATTGTTATTTAAATCCTGAAAGAAAAGTCTCACAAAAAGCATTAGATGTACATGGTTATACAGATGAATTTCTTTCAAAAAAAAAAAAATTTTCTGAAATAGTTAATGACTTTCTAGAATTTATTGATGGAAAAAAATTAATTATTCACAATGCGGAATTTGACCTATCTCATTTAAACAATGAACTGAAACTAATTAATTTAAAGCCAGTAGAGAATGAAATTGTAGATACCTTAATATTGGCAAGAAATAAATTTCCCGGCTCATCAATAAGTTTAGATTCTCTCTGTAAAAGATACAGAGTGGATAACACCAAAAGAACTTTGCACACTGCTTTAGTAGACTGTGATTTACTTGCAAAAGTTTATATAAATTTGATTGATCAGAAAGAACCAACTTTAAACTTTCAAAGTCAAAATTTTGAAACAAAAAAAGATGAAAAAAAAAAAATCTTACATTTCAAACAAGTTGTAGTAGCTTCAGACGAAGAACTTTCTAACCATGAAATATATTTAAAAAAAACTCTAAAAAAAAATTATTTTAGTTAAATCTTTCATTATATAATTTTACAAAATCAATTTTTTTTTCCAATTTTATATCAGCGTGTCCAGAATTGTGCATCAAATTTAAAAAAGAAATTTCTAGCTCAGGGTAAATTTTTGTTGGAACATCGCATAGAATTATTTTTTCCAATTCTTTCTTATCATTAATTTCATCATTTACTTTTATGATTGTAGTATAAATTATTTCAAAATAAGATCTTTTCTCATAAAGTTCTTTGTCCTCAAATTTAAGAGTTACATTTACTTCTATTAATTTATTTTTAAGTGCTTTTGAAGTTATATCAATATTTAGATGGTATTTTGAAATATTGTCCTTAACAAATAGATAAGTTTCTATATCTGCAGTTTCACTTGACGCATCTTTAATAAATTTTGCAAGAATTTTAAATTTTTCTGTCATCGTCATCTTCTATATCTTCAAATTCTCCGTCTATAAAATGATTTTTTTCTGGTTTTTTTTTTAGTTTGCTTGAAATTTTTCCAAAAATTAATCTTCTTGTAAGTGGAAATATTATTAAAAATCCAACCAGATCTGTTGCGAAACCAGGTATTATTAAAAGGATAGCACCAAAAGCAATTGCTGCACCTGAAATAATTTCAAAAGTTGGAGTTTCATTTTTAAGTATTTGAGAAAATCCAGATTTAAAAATATTTAAACCCTCATATCTTGCATAAAGAATACCAGCCGTAGCAGTAAAAAAAATTAGTAAAATTGTGTTGAAAGCCCCAATTTGCCCCCCAATTTTTATGAAAAGATATATTTCTAAAATTGGCACTAAAATAATTGATAAAATTACTGTGTTCATTTGTCTTTAATGTAATTGTTGGTTGAAATTAATCAACAGAGTAATTACTATTATATTATGAATTATAGTTTTGAATATATAGATATAATTTTATTAGCAATGATAGCTGGGTTTATCTTTTTAAGATTAAGAGGAATTTTGGGTAAAAGAACTGGCTTTGAAGGAAAAGCAAAAGCACCTGCTCAATTCCAAGAAGTTTTAAAAAACATTAATGTAGAAAAAAATATAAGAAAAGAGGAAAACTTTGATGATTTAGCTAAAAAAGAATTCTTACATGGTGCAAAAATAGCTTATGAAACTATTATAACGGACTTTAGTGATAATGATAATAAATTAACTACTAGCAAACCTCTTTTAAGTAAGAAAATCTATGATCAATTTAATTTAGCACTTCAAGACAGAAATAGCAGGGGTCATTATGCAGAAATAACTTTTATAGGAATAAATTCTGCTAATATTAAAGAACATAAAAAAACAAATAGCATTCTTCAAGTAACTGTTGATTTTGTAGCTGAAGTTATTACTTGTATTAAAGATAAAGAAAAAAAAATTGTATCTGGTCACCCTGAAAAAATAAAAAAAATTTATGATACTTGGGTTTTTTCTAGGGATATGAGATCAAACAATCCAAATTGGCAACTAGTAGACACTCTAACTTAATTGAACAATAATATTTCAAAAAAAGATAAAAAAGATTGGCAAAACTTTTTATCTAGCAATGAAACATTACCCAATAAAGATTTAAATTCATTAAAAGTAAATAAAACAAGATCAAAATTGATCGATTTACATGGATTTTCTTTAGATGAAGCAAACAATAAAATAAAAGATTTGATTAATGAGTCATATGAAAATGGTATTAACAAATTAATTGTTGTTACTGGAAAGGGATTACATTCAGAAAATGACAAAGATCCTTATGTTTCAAAAGAACTTGGTATTCTAAAATATTCAGTGCCAGAGTATATTAAAAATAATCTTGAGTTAATGAAACTAATAAATCTTATAAAAGAAGCTGATTTAGAAGATGGTGGTAGTGGTGCTTTTTATATTTTTTTGAAAAAAAAAACTACAAGATAAATTTGGATAAATCTGTATCTTTAACTAAATTTTCTAAATTATTATTTATGTAATCTTTGTTAATAATTATTTTTTCACCAGCTCTATCAGTTGCTGTAAAACTTATATCATCTAAAATTTTTTCAATTATTGTGTGGAGTCTTCTTGCTCCAATATTTTCTATAGTAGCATTAACTTCTGATGCAATACTTGCTATTGCATCAATCCCATCATCAGAAAATTCTAAATCCACATTCTCAGTTTTTAACAGAGCAACGTATTGTTTAATTAAACTAAAATCAGGTTCTTTTAGTATTCTTTTAAAGTCTTTACTTGATAAAGCTTCAAGTTCAACTCTTATTGGCAATCGTCCTTGAAGTTCTGGAAGTAAGTCAGATGGTTTAGCTAGCTGAAAAGCACCTGATGCGATAAATAAGATATGATCAGTTTTTATTGGTCCATATTTCGTATTGACAGTAGTTCCTTCAATTAAAGGTAAAAGGTCTCTTTGAACACCCTCTCTCGATACGTCACCACCAATTCTGTCTGTCCTGCCAGAAATTTTATCTATTTCGTCTAAAAAAACAATACCATTATTTTCAGTTGATATTTTTGCAGCTTTTATAATTTTATCTTGTTCAATTAATTTGTCAGATTCATCATTAATTAGAATTTCATGAGATTCTTTTACTGTCATTTTTTTCTTTTTTTCTTTAGCGCCCATTGATTTACCAAGCATTTCACCAATATTTATCATCCCTACATTTGCACCTGGCATCCCTGGTATTTCAAAAGAAGTGTTGCTACTTCCAGTATCATTAACTGCTATTTCTATTTCGTTATTATCCAGATCTCCATCTCTAAGTCTTTTTCTAAAACTTTCTCTTGTTGCTAAACTTGCTTTTTTGCCCACTAAAGCATCCAATACTTTTTCCTCTGCAAGCTTTTGAGCTTTTGCATAAACCTCTTTTCTTTTCTTAACTTTTTCCATTGAGATTGCAATTTCAATAAGATCTCTGACTATTTGTTCCACATCTCTCCCTACGTATCCAACTTCAGTAAATCTTGTTGCTTCTACCTTAACAAAAGGAGCTTCTGCCAGTTTGGATAATCTTCTTGATATTTCAGTTTTTCCAACACCTGTTGGTCCTATCATTAAGATGTTTTTTGGCAAAACCTCGTTTCTCATTTCACCCTTTAATGCCTGTCTTCTCCACCTATTTCTTAGGGCAACTGCGACTGCCTTTTTTGCTTTATTTTGTCCTACTACAAATCTATCTAATTCTGAAACTATTTCTCTTGGTGACAACGAGCTTACAAGTGACTCATTATCATCGCTTTTTTTATCTTTAGGTACGAGTGGTGTAACGTTAGATTTTTCCATTAAATTTTTTCAACTTTAATATTATTATTTGTAAAAACACAAATTTCAGATGCAACTTCAATTGCTTTTTTAGCAACTTCTTCTGCACTCATATTTGTATCCATCAAAACTTTTCCTGCAGCTAATGCATAATTTCCCCCAGAGCCTATTCCAATTACGTCACCCTCGGGTTCTAAGACATCACCAGTACCAGAAATAATGTAACTATTTTCTTTATCACCTATTGCCATTAAGGCTTCAAGCCTTCGCAAATATTTATCAGTTCTCCAATCTTTTGCTAATTCAACAGCTGCTCGTGATAAGTTTCCAGCGTGTTTTTCAATTTTAGCTTCTAATCTTTCAAATAAAGTTAA
>TARA_B100001057_G_scaffold498678_1_pt1 | contig 12905 bp, 12 predicted proteins | sample TARA_B100001057 | Tara Oceans TARA_B100001057 (sample SAMEA2621839) | marine metagenome | biome: marine biome (ENVO:00000447); feature: surface water layer (ENVO:00002042); material: "saline water (ENVO:00002010), including plankton (ENVO:xxxxxxxx)" | depth 5 m
TTAAAAAAATATAACGTTGATTTTATTTTTGGAACAGTCATGAAAAAGGTTTTAAGATACGGTTTTAAAAAATATAGAATTTATTGGAACTTTGATTTTTCATCAAGTCATTCTTCTGGTTTTTTTATTAAAAATAAATCTCAACAAAAATTGGGAAAATATAATCTTAAATATAAAATTTCCTCAGATTACGACTTATTTTATAGAATGATTGTGAAAGAAAAAATGTGTGGATTAGCGACAAAAAAAAGTGAATTAATTGGAATTTTTAAATCAGGTACATCATATTCAAGTACTTTTACATTTCAAGACCACTTAAAAGAAGAAACAATTATTAGATTAGACAATAATCAAAACTCTTTTGTTGTGTTTTCAATCTACCTTTTACATTTCTTGAAGAATTTAAAAAAAATTAAAGAAAAAAATAAAATCAAATTTTTTTTTTTATTATTTTTTGAGATAATCAAACTTAAAAAATGATATTAAATCTTTTTTTTAAAAAAAGTTAATAAGTAAAGGCAAATTTTTCTAATTTCATTATTTTTTAAACCATTATAAATTGGTAGACAAATATGTCGTGAGCAAATATCCAATGAGTTCGGCAATTTAGTTTTTTTTTCGTTTTTAATGATTTGATATTGATTTAACGGTTTAGTATAAACATCTCCAGATAGAAAAATATTATTTTTATTTAGATATTTAACTAATTTTTTTTTTTCAAAACCACTTTTTAATAAAACAATATACTTATATAAGTTACCTTGAGATTTTGTTTCAAAAACTTTAACTTTATTTCCTAAAAATTTATCATAAATATTTTTTATTTTAGTTTTTCTATCTAAATAAAATTTGTAATTAACTAAATGATGATATCCAATTATTGCCTCCATTTCATTCATCCTATAATTTGAACTAAAATAATTATAATCAAAAGTTCCATAACGTTTTGTCATTCCATATGATGTAAATAGTTTCATTTTTTTATACAAATTAAAATTATTAGTAGTAATCATGCCCCCTTCTCCTGATGCAACAGATTTTGTAGAGTAAAATGAGAAGGCTCCAGCATCTCCAAAATTACCTGCGTGCTTGCCTTTAAAATTAGTGAGTACAGCATGCGCGCAATCTTCCACTAAGTAAATTTTTTTTTTTTTACAAAATTTTACTATTTCCTCAATATCATTTGGAATATACGAACCAACATGTACGATACAAACACACTTAGTTTTTTCTGTAATTTGTTTTTTTATTTGATTTAAACTGATAAGTAATGAATTCTTTTCAGTATCAATTAGTTTTGGAATTGCACCTGAGAATTTAATTGCATTGTATGTTGCAATAAATGTATTAGATGGTAACAATATTTCTTTTCCTGTAAGATTCAGTGATTTAAATATTATTTCTAAAGCGCTACCGCCACTTGAACAAGCTATTGAAAATTTTGACTTATTTAATTTTTTAAAAGTTTCTTCAAATCTTTTAACAAAAATTCCTGAGGCCAGATTACCACTTTCAAGGATAATGTTAATATCTTTTTTTACATCTTTTTTTATTTTACCTACAAGATTTAATTTATAACCATGGACTATATTTTTTTTCATGTTTTACCAATATTATAACTCTCTAAAATAACCACCTAGATTGAATTTGATATTATTTTTTGGAGACACAGTAGGTTTGTTAATAAAATCTTTTTCTCTAATTATTCTAAAATCCATGCTTAGTCTTGAATGATCCTCTATATTAACCTCAGTTCCATGGGTTAGTTTTGAATTGAATATTAAAATTTCTCCATAATCTAAGTTATATGGTTTAAAATCACGCTTATTTGGCTCAGACTCTAGCCATAGTGCTGAAGTATTAACACTTTTGTTAAATGGTAGCCATATATTTATTTCTTCTTCAGGGTGTCCATAATCAGAGTCTCTATGATAACTTCCAACTGAAATATTATTAGGTATATGAACTCGCAAAGTGGGTTTTGATTGAATAATAATTTTTTCTTTAAAAAAGTTTTTTTGTAAATATCTAAGTAAGCCCAAATATGTACTATAAAAATTTCCATTTGAAAATTTTGATTTAGATAAATCAAAGATCTCATCAATCTCATAAAAATAAACGACAAATTTATTTTTTTGATCCACTTTTACATCAAAATAATTCTTTTTCAGATCATAAATAGGAGTATTCAGATTTTTTACATCATGCAATGTATTTTTACCAAAATTTATTTTTTCGTGGATGTCTGAAATATCTTTTTTTATATCAAAATTTTTTTTTTTAAAGTGTTCATAGACAATACCTTGAAAATTAAATAAATTTGTGTCGTACTTAATTTTTTCAATAAAATTCATTTTGTTAATACCAATTCTTATCTAGAAATATATCTGGTTTATTTACTATATTCTTATAATCAAGCTTATTAGGAATAATATTAATATTTTCTTTTTTTAATGTAAGTTTTTTATTTAAGAAAGTAACTTCTAAAGCAGATGGTATTATCAATTCTTTTATTTTATAGCTATTACAACTGTTATTAGCATGTATATGGGCTACGTCAAAATACTTCAATACTTTTTTAAGAGTATTATTAATGACCAAATATCCCAACTTAGTAAAAACTTGTTCAAAATGGTGGAATTCTATAACCATAACTTTAATTCTATTTAAATTTTTCTCACTAATTGAATTGATAGCTTCGTATTCTGAGCCTTCAATATCCATTTGTAATAAAATATCACTTTTAATTTCACAATTATTTATCCATCCATCAAGTGTTATAGTGTCTTCATCTTCATATGTGCCTATATTTTTTTTAATAAATCTAAAATTTTCATTAGGTAAATTTGGTCTCTCTACACTTTTATCTGCCATATAAATTTTTATACCTCTTTTTGATAAATCTTTTTCAAACCCATACAATTTTCCTACACCTGGAGAAAAGCATGTTGTAATTGTTTGTAAAACGTCTGGTATAAGGTAGCCTCCATCACCATTTGGTCCCACTCTTAATAATTTGTAACCAAGGTCATGAACCTTAATACTATTTATTAATCTTTTTATTTTAGGATAACTGACTGTATGAAATAATCCATAATCATAAAAATTATTTAATATATTGTTGAGAATCTTAAATATTTTTTTTTTTAAATTCATATATAATTTATCTAGTTAATTTTTTGTTAATTGATAAGCTACGATTGCATCCCCTGGTTTTGAATTAAAATTTGTACCACTAGATGAATTAACTATCAAAAATTGTTTATTATTGTAACTAGCAACTATTAAGCTACCATATGAAGAGAACGGAAGATTGTCTTCCCATATTTTCTCACCATTTTCTAATGAATATGCTCTAATTTTTTTATCATCTGTACCAGCCATAAAAACAATCCCATTACTTAAAATTACTGGTGAACCAAATATTTCAGCACCTGTGTTTAAACCAATATTTTTTAGAACTGGATATGATCCATGAGGAACACTCCATTTTTTTTCTTTATTCTTAATATCTATAGCGGTCAAGATCCCCCAAGGTGGTTTATTAAGTGGAACTCCATCTGAGTTTTCAAATTTATTCCATCCCTCGATATCAGTTTTTTTATAATTTAAAATTTTATCTTTTCTCTTTAAAACTTTTTTTACTGAATATTTAAAAGATGAAAAATTATTGAATTTAATATTGAAAATATCTTGTATTAATTTTTTAAGTTCTTCTTTTAAATTAAAATCGTCTGGATTTTTTAATTTAACTCTATAAGCAATATTATTTGAAGGAATAACGATGGTTCCTTTTGGAGTTGCGGCAATACCTGGCCATTGAGTACCGCCGTGAATTCCATAATAAATATAATTACTCTTTTTTGTTAATGGTAGATATTCTCCAATAACACTATCTAAAATTTTTTGTTTTGCCTCTTTTGAATATTTTTGATCTAAATTATTAATATCGTCCTTCAAAAAATTATCTCTAGAATATTTTAACCAATTAGGAAAATATCTTCTAACTGTGTTGGTATTTATATTATCATCATTTAAATCAAAATATTTTTCAATAACTTTTTCTGTTGGCTTGCCATTTTTTCTATTCAGTAAAATTAATTGTCCAGTTTTTGTTGCTTGGGCAACGTAATCAATTTGACCAATATCAAATATAATAGGTGGCGCTGCTAAATCAAGATTCCAAAGATCATGTTCTATTTCTTGAAAATGCCACTTATAATATCCTGTATTCAAATCAATAGATACCACACTATTGAAAAGTAAGTTAGGTCCTTCTCTTTTATTTGAGGACCATGATGGTTTAGCATTTGCTGTGCTAAAAATTAATTGCTTATTTTTAAAATCTAAAACACCTCCACCCCATACATCCCACTTGATTTCCTTATTTAAGTTTTTTTTTTTAAGTTTTATTAAAATGTTTTTTTCAATTTTTGCCCTCCACAATATTTTTCCATTATCCAAATTTAGTGCCACTGGTGGTGCGCCATTAAATAAGATGTAAGCAATATTGTTATTAACTAAAATAGGTGCACTTATCGAAGCTTTTTTGTCAGCTCTAAAATTAATTTTTTTTTCAGTACAGTTGATTATATTTACAAGAGTTATTTTACCATGCCTAGCAAAGACTGCATATACTTCATCTTTATTTTTTTTATAGATACCTATGCCTCTATGATAACCTCTATCTTTTTTTCCTGAGTTTTTACATAATTCTTTACCATCAAATAAAGATAAAACTCTTAACGTTTTGTAACCGTCTAAATAAATAATTTTATCTTCAAAGTTTACTGGTTTTGTTTGTGTATCCTTAAAAAGACCAGATTTAAAAATCCATGTTTTTTTTAAATTGACCAAATCTTCTTTTTTGAAATCAGATATATAATAATTATTTTCAGAAATTGCAGATGTAAAATAGTTGATAAATAGCAGGATTAATAAATATCTCATAATTAAAATTGAATTTTGAAATAATGCTTTAATAATTTTGGTAAAAAAATTGTGAGGTACCAGCTAAACCTTGCAATTAAAATGTTGGAACTTTTTATGCCGTTATTTAAATGATGTTTAGATATCTTAAAATTTGAATAAAATATTGCGAACATAGAAATATTGGTTTCACAAAAAACAATTTCATCACATTTTGAAAGTGTTATCGCTTCAACTAAATTCTCAAATCCTAATTTATTTTTATGATTTTTTCTTTTTGAATTACTAAAATCTTCAATATTCATTGCTCTAAAATAATCATATGAATAAATAAGATCTTTATATTTTTTTTTTAATTTATTAAAATATCTAAGATCTTCTGTAAGTAAAAAAATTTTATCAAAATCACCTTTTAAAACTTTTTTTTCTATCAAATTTTCGATCTCGAAAATTGTTGGTGGATGACTATGATTGGGAGATATTAATTGATCAGTGCCCCTAAAATGAATACCTAATATTTTCTTATCTTTAAAATTTTTTTTCACAAATTTGTTTACTGTAAATAATATTTTTTTTTTGACTTTAATATACTCATCAAATGTTTTTTTATATTTTTTTTTTTTGTACTCGCCTAAACGAAATTTTAAATTTGTGGGTGAAAAATAAACATTTTTACTTTTATATACTTCCTGTAAACTATATCTTGAAACTGGTTCAAAAAAAAGCTCCCACGAATTTTTTTTGTTATTCATATTTATTTTTTGATTATAGTTAGTTGGAAAATTACACATGTCAACAAGAGGAATATATCTTTTTTCTTTTGCAAAATGTAAATTTATGACTACGTAAATTAAATTTGAAAAAAAACCACCTCCTGGTGTTCTTTTAATAACGTAAAATTTTTTATCTTTATTTTTGTTGCCGAAAGAAAATTTGTTTACTTTATATTTTGATTGTCTGTTAATCTTATTAAATTTTGGATTAATTTTAATTAAATTTTCGTTATTAAATCCAATTTTTCTAATATTAGATTTTATTAGTTTTCTAAAAAAAGTTAACATTTAATTTTTTAAATTATATTATAATTTAAAACCAGTGATTAGTTTAAATATTAGTAGGCTTCTTTTAAGATCATTTATATTTAGATTTAAAGTCTCAAGAGAGATAAATTTTTTATTTATATTGAATTTTTTCAATAGTTTTTGATGTCTTTTTATATCTATTTTAAGACCTAATAAATTTTTTTCACTTATTTGAAAATTTTTGAAATATTTCTGATTTTTTTTTGAAATTTTTTTTTTATCATTTTCCAATAATGCGTTACCAGTATCAAAATTAATACCTAAATTCCTAATTTTTGAGTAATTTAAAAATTTTAAAGCTTGTGAAGAATTCAGAATAAAGTCACAACCATAATGCTTAGAATTAGGTTCAATACAAAAGGTGATGTTATTTTTAACAAGTTTTTTTTGTATTTTACTTAACAAATCCTTAAAAATCTTAAATGCTTTTTCATTTGAAATACTGCCTTTAATTCTGTTTTTAGGTGATCCAAAAATAATATTTTTAGTCTTTAATAATTTTGTAATTAATATAATTTTATTCAAATGCTTAATTGTTTCCGCGTGATCATTTTCCTCTAATACATTAAGTTTTTTTTGAAAAAAAATTGCCTGAACACTTGAGATTTTTATATCGTATTTAGAAATTTTATTTAAAAACATGCTAATTTTTTTTTTATCTATTTCATAATTTGGTAAAATTTTAGTAATAGGTACCTCTATATATCTAATACCGTTTTTTTTTAGCACGTATAAAAAACTATCTAATCTAGAAAAATTTTTGATAGTCAAAAGGGATACCGAAAGTCTATTTTTCATAGGCTATTATAAATTTTTTAATTCTACCTAAAATAAATTTTTTTGTTTTGTAAAAGCCATCTTTAGGTTTAATGGAATAACTTATTGGATTTGATCTTTTTTTATTAATTTTTACTTTATTAAAAAATTTTATAATTTCTAGATTTTTAATTGGAGTACTATAAAGTTCATTTACTCCTAATCGCTTTTTTCTAAATATTTCAGAAATATCTTTTTTTAAATATTCTAAATCATACCATTGAAATTTATCATTTAAATAAATTTGATTTAAATTATTTTTATTTAAAAGATCATATATAATATTTTTTTTTAATCCTTTACCAAAAACACCTGGTAATCGTAAAATATAATTATTTTTAAATTTTTTTTTTACAAATTTTTCTAAAACTTTTCTATTACGTCCATAACTATGCTTATAATTAACATCAATAGTGGATATTAGTAAAATTTTTTTTGTATTCAGCTTTTTGAGATTTTTAATTAATTTTTGAGTATTATTTTTATCTTTTATTGGGGCTTTATTTGCTATCCATTTAATAGCTGGCAACCCTGCACAAAACACAACATCATAAATTTTATTTTTATTTAACTTATTAATATTTTTAGAATTAAAAAGATCTATCGCATAAAATTTTTTTTTATACTGATTTAATAAATTACTTCCTATTAATCCCGTATAACCTATTATTGCCGCTTTGTCTTTTGGCATTGATTTATTTTATTATTTTTTTAATATAATCTTCAAAGGTAAAGATATTAGCAATCTTAGGAGAAGAAACTGAAATAAAATTTTGATTTTTTTGGATAAAAATTGATCTTTTTGCAGATCTTTCGTTTGGTAAAACTTTATAAGAAAGAAAATAACCTTTGTAAGTCAAACTTTTCTTAAATTTGGGATAAAATAAAATTATAGCTTTTTCCATTTGATTAATAATATTAACTAAATAATTTTTAGACATCTTTTTTTTATAATTATTTAATAATTGAAAACTTTTGAATTTTTTTATATGTGTATGTTTGGCATGAGTTAGAGTGTAATATCCTTTTTTATCAGAATATGGATATAATGAAGGCAGTTCACCATCCATCACTGTAATAGGATTACTAAGTTTATTTTTTCTTTTTTTATATATTGATGAGATGGTCAATAGATAATTAAAATCTTTACTAAGTTTCTGAGTAAATGTATTATTTGTGCAATCAAGTATATAATCGTATTTACCACTCAGTTTTTTTAATTTATTTTTGTCAATATTTGAATTCAAAACTAAGTTTTTTTTTAGTTTTTTTTTATAAAAATTTATTAATTTGTCATTTTGTATCACACCCTCATTTATAATATAAGCACCTTCTATATTTGTAAATGTATGATTAATTTTTTTTTTATACTTTAAGCTATGAAAATTTAAAATTTTCTCGTAAGTCTTAGCGTCTATTAATGAAGATTTTTTAGCTATACAATATAAATTATTTTTTGGGAAAAAAATAAACTTTTTATATTTTTTAATAAATCTTTTATTGTTTTTTTTAATTTCATTAATTGTTTCAAAAGATCTTGGATAATGAAATCCATTATGCAATCTGAATTGGTTAAACCCTGATGCCCCAAAAAAAATGTTGTTTTCTTTATCGTGTAATTTAACAATATGGCCATTTTCTTTCAAATATAAAGCAATATGACAGCCATACCAGCCTGCTCCTATAATACAAAATTTTTTTCTTTTCATTTTATTTTTTTGAAATCAATTAACAATTTAATTTTTTATGAATAAATTTAATCATATTTCTTTAGTTTATTTATTTGCTTTTCATTTAATATAAATGAAACCTTGTTTACCATTAAAATTTATTTTTTTAATTTATCTTTTTAATTTTTTTTGCCGGAACACCCGCATAAAGGTATCCTGACTCCAAATCACTTGTTACAACAGATCCTGCACCTATTACAACTCTATTGTTAATCGTTACTCCTGACAAAACAGTTACTCTTGCTCCTATCCATATGTCTGAGCCTATAATAATTTCTTTTGAAATTCCCCCTTGGTATGCGACCTTTTTTGTTGGATCATCAAACTTATGATTATTTGTATTGATATAAAATTGTGTTCCTATGTCTACGTCATCACCAATTTTTATATAATCATAATTAAATATTTCACTATTTGAACCAATATTTGAATTCTCCCCCATTATTATCTTTTGTGGATTAATCAACAAAACATTTGGATGTATGAAAGAATTTTTACCAATTCTTGAACCACATATTCTCAAAAGATTCATTCTAATCATATCAAGAATATTTCCAAAAAACCTTAGCTTAAAATGTAAGTTAAATTTATTTAATACTGCAAAAAATATAAAAATAATTTTTCTAATTATAATCATATTATTTTCTTTTTTTTAGATATTCACCTAATCTATTACTTAAAGCACAAATAGTCATTGTAGGATTTACACTACCAGAAGTAGGAAATATTGCGCTACTACAGACATATATATTTTTTAAGCCTCTTATCTTTAAATTTTTATCCACGATAGATAAATTTTTTTTTTGATTAAAACTTAATCCTCCCATGTGATGAGACGCAGTATCAATTCTGTTATTTATATTTTTAAGATTCAATTCATTTTCTTTATCAGGTTTTTCACTAAAAAAAAATTTTATCTTGTTATATAAAAACTCAATGGTTTTATAATCAATTGCATTTAATTTTAAATCGACATGCGTCTGTCCATTTTTTAATTTTATTAAATTATTAACTTCAGGTATCATTTCACAAAATAGTCTTACCCTATAAGTATTTTTATTTTCTAAATATTTTTTTAAAATTGAAATATTTAATATTTCTAAAAAATTGGCTATTTTGCTATTTGATTTTTCAAATCTTACATAAGAATTTAATAATTTATTTTTAAATTGTATTTCTTTTCTCAAGGAAACTCCTTGAAAATAAATTAAATTTTTACTTTTTTTTAACTCAAGTTTTTTGATAATTTTTTTTTTTGGATATTTCAGATATCCTAAATTAAATTTAGGATGATCCATAAAAAACTTTCCTATATTTTTTTTATTTTTTAGATTATTTAATTTTTTTTTTTCAAGAGAATTTAAAATTAGATTTACACTTTCAATTCCTCCACAACATATTATTATTTTTTTTGCATTTAAGTTAAATCTATTATTTTCTAAATATGCTTTTACAAGATTTTGAACTTCATCAATCGTCTCTATTTTGCAATTATATAGTAAATCAATCTCTTTAAAATCAATTAATCTTCTAAAATTTAATGGTTTAACTGATGCCATAAATGGTCTAATTTCAAAAGGAATATTTAGTGTTTTTTTTTTTAATTTGTTAAAATAAAATTTATATTCTTTATTTAATTTTTTGTATTCATTTGATAATACATTTTGTTTAATTGGCCATAGTCTATTGGTATTTTTATCCCATCTTTGCTTCATTTCAAAATCTTCGAAATAAGATGAAACATTTGACCAAATATTTGTGGTTCCTCCCACTGAAAAGGATCTTGATTTTAATTTTATTTTTAGATTTTTACTAAAGACTTTTTTATATTTATTTTTATAGAAATTACCTTCTTCAACTATTAAAATTTTTTTTTTTTTATTTTTTAATATTAATTTTTTATACAAAGTTATTGCGGCTGGACCAGAGCCTATTATCATAAAATCATATATTTTATGTAATAATAAATTTTTTTTATAATTTCTAATTTTTTTAAAATCAATTATCATCAATTTTTGATATAATCATTCTTTTTGTAATTTCATTTTTGGTTAAGCTCATCAACTCCTTTAGTTCAAAAAAATAAAGATTATCTCTAATATCATTAGATTTTCCATATATATTATCTATTTTAAAATCTTGTTTATAAATTAATTCCAAAAATTTTTCTGGGTCTTGAAAATTTTCGTTTAAATCCAAGTACGGCCAATTATATCCAAGAATATTAAAATTATTTTTTAACTTATTTATTATTTTTTCAGAGTAGCAAAAAAAGGGTAAGCCATAATGAAATCCTCCTAAATTATTATAATTATTTATTACAGGAATATCTATTTCTTCGAAATATTTAAGCTCTGTGTACAAAATCTTAATTTTTTCTATTAAAATGTTGTTTCGCTTTTTTAGATTTTTAATATCACTAATAGCGCTGATGGCACCCAGTGGATTCATTCTTCCCTTTCCAATTAAACCAATTCTAGATAATGAATTTATCTTATCATTATTAAGATTTTTTCTATTTAAATGTGATAGATAAAACATTCTATTATATACTTCTTCTGAATTAGTTATAACCACACCCCCCTCACCGGCACTAATTGCTTTATCACCTTGCATGCTCATAAAAGACCCTAATCCCTCAGTCCCAACTAATTTGTTATTATTTTTTGCTCCTTGTGCATGACTAATATCTTCTATTAGAATAATTTTAGAGTTTATTTTTCTAATTGTATTTATTTTATCATAATCTTGGGTTATTCCGTAGGCATGTGTAATTAATATAAAATCTGCTTCTTGTATTAATTTATTATTAGTATCAAATTTAATTTGTAAATTTTTATCAAAATCCAAATAAATTGGAATTGCACCAATTCTTAATATAGAAGAAATTATTGATGGAAAAGTTAGTTTTGAAATAATAACCTTATTATTTTTTTTAACACCTAATGCATAAAGTAAAGCAGTACATGCTGTTGTACCATTTGAAAAAGATAATGCATACTTTGATCCAAAGTAATCACTTACTTTTTTTTCAAAATTTAATAAGTACTGAGGATATCTCGTATTTTTTTTTAATAATGTATAAAAAAATACTAATAAAGATAATTTGATATTCCGAATATTTAAATAGTAATAAATGTAAAATTTTAATTTTTTAAACATGATAAGTTATTTTGGCTTACATATCTTAGATCTTGCTTCATCAAAACCAATTTTTAATCATTAATCACAAATTAAACTATATAAGGTTTAATAATTCTTTTTAATTCACTTATTGATAAAAAAAATTTATTTGTATCTGATGAATATCTAAAATTTTTTATAACTGGTTTAGCATTAAAGATTTTAACATATTTGTTTTTTTGTTTCTTATCTAAAAATGAGGGTAAAATAATATACCTATCTTTAGTTTCAATTGTATTAATGCTATCATGAAATGATATCATTTCTTCATGCAACTTTTCTCCAGGTCTTAATCCTATTAATTTAATTTTTGCCTTTGGGTTATATGATTTTACTAGATCCATAATATTGTAGGATGGAATCTTTGGAACAACTATCTCTGCTCCAATTGAATTTTTAAGTGTCCAGTATACTAATTCTACTGATTTTTTTAGAGATAGACTAAACCTTGTCATTTGTTTATCTGTGATTGGGTAAAAATCATTTTTTTTAATAGAATTAAATATAGTCATTACTGAACCTCTAGAGTTTTCTACATTGCCATATCTCACAACTGAAAACTTGCAATTTGTAATATAATTATTTGCAGACACAAAAAGTTTATCTGCACACAGTTTTGTTGCTCCATAAAGATTTATAGGAGAACAGGCTTTATCAGTTGATAGTACTATTACTTTTTCAATATTATTTCTTGCACATACTTCAATTATATTCTTAGATCCCCCAATATTTGTTTCTATATACTCTGTTGGGTTATACTCTGCTGTATCAACTTGCTTCAACGCAGCAGCATGAATTACAAAGTCAATATACTTAGTTGCAATCAATAATCTTCTATAATCTCTTACATCACCTATAAAAAATCTAAGTTGTTTTTGATTTTTTAATTCTTTCTTCATTTCACTTTGTTTCAATTCATCACGACTAAAAACTATTATCTTTTTAAAAATTTTTTTTTTTAGTAAAAATTTCACCATTGACTTACCAAAAGAACCTGTTCCTCCGGTGATTAAAATTGTTTTATTTCGTAAATTGTTCATTGTTAATAATTTATGTTAAAAATTAAATTTAAACTTAAATAACCCAAAAGCAAGGTGTAATTAAATATCTTTAAATTGATTTTTTAATTTAATATTTTTACATCTATTTATTTAAATTTTATTTT
>TARA_B100001057_G_scaffold478320_1_pt1 | contig 12898 bp, 8 predicted proteins | sample TARA_B100001057 | Tara Oceans TARA_B100001057 (sample SAMEA2621839) | marine metagenome | biome: marine biome (ENVO:00000447); feature: surface water layer (ENVO:00002042); material: "saline water (ENVO:00002010), including plankton (ENVO:xxxxxxxx)" | depth 5 m
AGATTGGCATTTAGACCGAAGTATTGATGTACGGTATACTCGGCAAGCTTATGAATTGAATATTGCGGCTCCAAAAAATATTGATGAGGCAAGTTTGACTGACTTGGCATACCGGTTTCACGAAAAACACGCGATGACATATGGGCATTCGAATCAAACAGAGCGCGTACAAATTGTCACTTTGAGATTATCGGCCAAAGCTCGATTACCCGACTTAAAGATTAAACAAAAAGTTTCTCCGGATACGGGAATAGAAAAGGTTAAATCCACTAGAGATGTGTGGTTTGATAAGGCTGGTAAATTATCTACACCCGTTTATGAAAGGGAACTTTTATCGGACGGAACAAAATTAACTGGTCCGGCGGTACTTGAGTCCCTGGACTCAACGATCATTATCCCTCCAAACTGGGAGGGAGCAATGAATAAGGAAGGGTTCATTTTACTGAAATTTTCTGGAGTTGAGTTCAATGATTAAAAAACAAGAGAATATGAAGAGTTCGGATCCTGCGACATTTGTTGTTATAAAAAATAGTCTTTACGCTGCCGCAGAAGAAATGAAAATAGTTCTCGCCAAAACGGCTTATTCTCCAATCTTGAAAGTAGCTGGGGACTACTCCTGCGGTATTTTTGACGCAACAGGACAAATGGTAGCGCAAGGACCAGATTTGCCGATCCATTTGGGTTCAATGCCCGATGCGGTAAAAGCTGTAATCTCAGCATTTGATAACTTTGACGATGGTGATGTGTTTATTCATAATGATCCCTATCATGGCGGTAGTCATCTGCCAGACGTAAATGTTGTTACACCGGCATTTCACGCAGAGAAATTGATTGGGTTCGCCTGTATAAGGGCGCACTGGCCTGATATTGGAAGTGCAACACCAGGCAGCTATGGTGCTGTCACTGAAATATATGGCGAAGGTTTGCGCCTACCTCCTGTGCGACTCTACACGAAGGGCGAACTAAATAGAGATGTTGATAAGATAATTTTCGCTAATGTCAGAACCCCAGACGAAAGAAGAGGTGATTTGGGAGCTCAGATTGCCGCGAATAAAAGAGCTTCGGAACGACTCAAAAGCTTGGCGGATAAATATGGTATAGAGGTGCTTCTGAATACTATGGATGAAGTGTTGAATTATTCCGAACGTATGATGAGAACACTTCTATCTCGATTGCCAGATGGTGAATCAACTTTTGAAGATTTTTGTGATGGAGATGGGATCATCGAAGATGGTGAATCCGAGGACCAACCGTTCAACATTTGCATGGCTATTAAAAAATCTGGGGATCATTTAACGGTTGATTTTACCGGCACTGATAGTGAAATTTCTGGTCCGATGAATGCACCGCTTTCAGTTACAGCATCAGGGGTTTACTGTGCCCTTAAAACAATTATTGATCCGGATGGGTTAATCCCACCAAATTCGGGCTGTTGGAGAACAATAAATGTGACTGCGCCAGAAGGATGTGTTTTGAACGCTCAGTTTCCATCACCTGTAGTCTACGCAAATCATGAGATTTCACATCGCGTCTGCGATATGACATTTGGCGCGGTAGCTAAATTTTGGCCCGATAATACGATGGCATGTAGTCAGGGGACTTCGGCTGTCATCACTTTTGGGGGTAAAGATCCTAGAAATAATCAACGTTATGTGAGTTACGAGACGATAAAAGGTGGTTTTGGTGCGCGCCCGAATAAAGACGGTATAAATGCAATCGCAAGCGGTATCTCGAACACCATGAACACTCCAATTGAGGTTTTAGAAATGAGTTTTCCGGTGCGCGTGGATGAATATACACTGATAACTGATAGCGGTGGTGCTGGTCGTTTTAGGGGAGGATTAGCCGCGAGTAGGACATGGACTGTTCTAGACCACAAAGCTAAAGCTTCAGCATGCTTGGAGAGAACTAAATCGCCTCCTTTTGGACTCGATGGTGGACGTTCGGGGATGGCAGGAAAAATTTGGACAGAAGATGTTAATGGAAAAAAAGGTGTGGCTCCTGGAAAAGGTGGCTTCGACGTTCCAAGCGGAGGACGAATTCATCTCCACGTCCCAGGCTCTGGGGGGTATGGAGTCCCTGAGGATCGAGATATTGAGTTGATTAAAAATGATTTATTAGACGGTTACATCAGTGAGAAAGCCGCTAAAAACGAATACGGTGTTACAGACGTAGACGAGTTGGTGAAAAATGATTCTACATAGATGACACAAAGTAATAATGTATACGAAGGTCAAGATTTCAACATTTTGGTTGGAGATAATCGATGAATTTTATTCCTAACTCCATACATGCTCGCGACGTTCAGTCAATCGTCCATCCTCAAACAAATTTAAAAAAACATCAAGAAATAGGCCCTATGCTTGTTACCCATGGCGAAGGTGTTCGAATTTTTGATGATAATGGCCAAGACTATATTGAAAGTGTCGCGGGGCTCTGGTGCGCCTCTCTTGGTTTTGGCGTAGAGCGCCTGGCAACTATAGCATATGAGCAGATGCGCACGCTTGGTTACTATCATTCTTATCGTCATAGAACAAACGAACCAAACATTATTTTGGCTGAAAAATTGCTTTCTATAGCTCCTGTTCCAATGTCCAAAGTTTTGTTTCAATGTTCCGGTTCGGAAGCAAATGATACTGCGATAAAGCTAGTCTGGTATTATCACAATGCAATAGGAAAACCAGAGAAATGCAAAATTATTGGCAGGAAAATGGGATATCATGGAAGTACAGTGGCGGCTGTCAGTTTATCTGGGAAAGACGATATGCATGCGGACTTTGGATTGCCATTAGACCGATTTTTGCACACCGATTTTCCTCATTTTTATCGTAACCATATTGAGGGAGAGACTGAAGAAGAGTTCTCCAGTCGAATGGCCGCCTCGCTTGAAGAATTAATACTTTTGGAGGGACCGGAAACCATAGGTGCTTTTTTTGCGGAACCGGTTATGGGAGCTGGTGGAGCTATAATACCGCCCAAGCAATATTTTCAAAAGGTCCAACAGATATTAAAGAAATATGATATTTTGTTTATTGCTGACGAAGTGATTTGTGGTTTTGGACGAACAGGAAAAATGTGGGGCTCCGAAACATTTAATTTACAACCAGACATGCTCAGTTCGGCAAAGGCCCTTTCTGCGGCCATGCAACCAATTTCAGCATTGTTAATAAACGAGAAAATCTTTGATGTTATGATGGAGCAAAGTTCTAAACTTGGGGCCTTTGCGCACGGCTATACTTATGCGGGGCATCCGGTTACTTCTGCAGTGGCTTCAGAGGTATTGAAAATCTATGAGGAAATGGATTTAGTTAATCACATCGCCTCTATATCTCCGTATTTTTTGGAAAAATTAGAAGAAGTTAGAGAGCACCCTTTAGTGGGAGATGTTAGCGGAATAGGCTTGATATGCGGCATAGAGCTAATGAGGGATGGTAAAAAAAGAATTCCATTCGAGAAGAAATTAAACGTTGCGGGTCGCTTTCATGAGAATGCATTAAAGAATGGATTAATACCACGAGTAGTTGGAGACCGTCTCGTTTTCGCTCCGCCGTTAATTATTACCCGCGAGGAAATTGATATGATGGGGTCTCGATTTGCTCGTGCCTTAGACGACACTTGGAGACAAATTAAAGATATTTAGCACATTTCCTCGAATTGACATCCGAATTGTTCGTCTTCTATGCTCGAAAATAATCTGAGAGAATTTCGAATAATATGCTTAACTGTCTTTCCTGTTGGAAGTTGTCTCTGTCTTGTCTGAGCGTATACGACGATCTTTTTTACATGAAAAGATTGGATTGGTCTCACCAAAACTACCAGGCAGCCTGATAGATAACACGCACATCAGTTTCCTCAAGAGGTCGCGGATTGTTAACAAGCAACCGGGTTTGGTTCATAGCATCGCGTGCAAGCAGATCTAGCGCATCTGCGGGGATTCCAACATCCCGCAGGCGTGTCTCTAAACCGCATCGCGCGCTTAGGTTGGCCATCTCCTCTGCAAAAGCTGCCGCTTTTTCCTGCGGTCCCATATCAGAAAGCGCAGGAAACACAAAAGGAGCAATCTCAGCATAAGGTGTTGGTGCGACCACTGCATTGAATCTCAACACATGCGCTAAAACCAGTGCGTTGGATAGGCCATGGGTTATTTTAAAATGGCCACCAATCGGATAAGCTAATGCATGAACAGCAGCAACTGGGGAATTGGCAAAGGCCTGTCCGGCTAACATCGATCCGAGTAGCATATCTGACCGCGCCTGCCTATTATTACCATCATTTACCGCTAATTCGACTGCGCCGCCAAGTAGACCGAGTGCCTGTATGGCAAGATTGCGGGAGATGGGGTTGTTGTTAGTCGAGATTGATGCGTAGGCCTCGATGGCATGGACCATAGCGTCGATGCCTGTCGCCGCTGTTATATGAGCAGGAACAGAGATAGTCAGGGCCGGGTCGAGAAGCGCAATGTCAGGAAGAATTAAAGGCGATACGACCCCCATCTTTTCACTTTTACCAGTCGTAATAATTGAAATAGGCGTTACTTCTGATCCGGTACCTGCCGTTGTAGGTACTAGCACCAACGGTAGGCGAGGGCCGACAGCGTTACCTATCCCATATGCCTGATCAAGCGTTTGATGCCCAGGTACGAGCAACGCTGCTAGCTTGGCGACATCCAGAGATGATCCACCACCAAGGCCTATGATGATGCTAGCCCCTGCCGAACGTGCAGCGTCAATAGCGGCATGAACCACCCATTCGGGTGGGTCTGACTTGACCTCGCCATAAACATTTGCAGTTATTCCTGCTATCTCAAGACTATTTACTGCTTCGGATATAATGTCAGTAGCCATCATGCCCGGATCAGTTACGATAAGGGCGCTGTCATGGCCGTCTGCCGAAAGGATCGACCCGATGTCTTTGAGACAGCCATCTCCAAAGCGGATTGATGGAGACGTGTTGAATATAAAGGGCTTCACCATATATAAAATCCAATTTGTCTAAATATTTTTTAACGATAGTTTAACATAATTAATGCTTTATTATACAATCAACAATCTAAAGAGTAATGCACTTGCTATGATTTGTTGTTAGAGATACGAACAGTGTTTAGGATATTCCTCGATGGTGGCAAGCGGGTTGCGAAAGACAGTATTAATTCAAAGTTATGGCTAAATTGGAGAGATTAGTAAGTGGATGATAGCAACTATAGAATAGGTATCGACGTAGGCGGGACATTTACTGATATCGTTGCAGTTTCTGATAAAGGGACAGTGATATTTTCCAAAGCGCCAAGTACGCCGGCGGATCCCTCGATAGGAGTTATGGATGCGATAGCTAGATTATCGTATGAGCTACGGACTGAGATTGCAGTGTTGCTATCCAAAACTGAGAGAATTGTTCATGGCACTACTGTAGCTACGAACGCATTGTTAGAGCGCAAGGGAGCCAAGACGGGCTTATTAACAACAATTGGTCATCGTGATGTTTTAGAAATGCGAGAAGGGTTGAAAGACGATCGCTATAATATGCGATTAGCTGCTACTGAAACCCTGGTTCCTCGATATTTACGCCTTGGGGTAAAGGAACGAATAAGACCCGATGGTTCAATCCACCTCCCTTTAGATAATGATTCTCTCGACGCAGCTATCGAGAAACTGAAAAAGGCGGATGTTACGTCCATCGCTGTCTGTTATCTGCATGCCTACAAAGAATCAAAACATGAAAAAGAAACACGTGCGCGAATTGAATCAAAACTTCCCGGTGTCTCGGTTTCATTGTCATCTGAAGTATTCCCAGAGATAAAAGAATATGAGCGTGTTTCAACGACCGTTGTAAATGCCTATGTAAGGCCAGTTGTGGAAAAGTATCTCCGAAAACTTGGGGATAGGTTACGTGAGACGGGTTATCAGGGGCCTGTTTTGATTATTTTATCTCATGGTGGGGTAGCACCAATTGATGAAGCAGTCAGATTGGCTGCAGGTACAGTATTATCGGGTCCTGCAGGTGGTGTTGCAGGTAGCCGTTATGGATCTTCTTTAATCGGGGCGGAGAACCTAGTACCTTTTGATATGGGGGGAACCAGTACTGATATTTCGATGATAGTAAACGGTGAACCTGCACTTTCATCAACAAGAGGGATCGCAGGACAGCGCGTTGCACTACAATCCCTAGATATAGTCAGTATTGCTTCTGGGGGTGGTTCAATTGCAAGGGTGGATAATGGAGGTATTCTTCGTGTTGGACCAGAAAGTGCGGGAGCCGTTCCAGGACCAGCTTGTTATGGAAAAGGCGGCGTTGAAGTTGCTGTAACAGACGCTAGTGTGGTGCTTGGATTTCTAGACCCCAATAACTTTTTAGGGGGAAGAGAGAGCCTTGATAAAGAAGCAGCCGAGGTGGCAGTGGATAAATTAGCGAGCAAGCTGTCAGTGGGTAGAGCTGAAGCGGCAGAAGGTATTCACCGAGTTATAAACACCCAAATGGCAGAAGGTATAAGGCTTGTTTCGGTGCGCAGAGGCGTTGACCCTCGCAAATTCGCGTTGTTGTCATTCGGCGGGGCGGCTGGAATTCATATTACTGAAATAGCGCGTCAGTTAGAGGTCAATCGGGTAGTAGTCCCTCGGACAGCAGCGGTGTTATCAGCATGGGGAATGCTTGCAACTGATCTTAGGTACGAGGTCAGCAGAACACATATAGGAGACGCGGGCTCTTTAGAAGCAAGCTCAGTTCGTCAGATTTTTTATGAGATGGAGCAGGAGGGCAGGGCGCGTTTAGCTGCCGCTTTTGACGGTGAAATTAGTATAAAGTCGTCTGCCGATATGAGATACGGAGAGCAAATTTATGAAATAGATGTATCTCTGGATGGTGTTAATTTTGATCGTAAAGACTTGATGCAAGAAATATCAAATAGGTTTCACGCGCGGCACAATGAACTTTTTACTTACAGCTTACCAGATCAGGAGGCTGTTCTCGTCAATGGCAGGTTGGCTGTTATCGGCGAGTTGCCAAGATTACCAGAGGAGCCGCAAAAAACATCAGGCACCACAGTAGGCCAAAGTAAAAAGAGACATATATACTTGTCAGGCTGGCAAGATGTTTTGGTTTTTGATTTGGAGGGTCTCTCTCCTGGAGAAACAGTCTCTGGTCCCGCTATAATTGAGTCAGCGACCACTACTATCGTCCTTCGCAAAGGTGATGAGGCGGTCATTACATCAAACTTATGGCTGGATATAAGTGTGGAACGTTAATACTGTCGTGGTCAAAAACTAGGCACAATTCAGCATAATTTTTCCGATATGTTTACTGGACTCCATAAGAATATGAGCTTCACAAGCATTCTCTAGTGAAAACGTTTTATAGAGCACAGGTTTAATTTTTCCTTGCTCATAAAGTGGCCAGACGTATTCGTTTAGGTCCGCCGCTATTTCTGCTTTTTGTTCAACTGTTCGGGGGCGAAGTGTGGACCCTGTCAGGGTTAATCGCATAGTTAACATTTTTAAAAAATTAAATTTCTCAACCACGGGAGGTTGCAGGAAAGCAATCTGACATAACCGACCTTCCACGTTAAGAGAATCCAAGTTACGTTGCATATATGGTCCACCAACCATATCGAGTATCACATCAGCACGTCCTTCTGATTTCATTACTTCCACGAAATCTTCTTCATTATAATTTATCGTACGATCAGCCCCTAACTCCCTACACACTTTGCATTTTGCTTCTGATCCGGCAGTAACAACTACTTTCGCTCCAAAGGCTTTGGTTAACTGAATGGCAGTGGTGCCGATGCCACTGCTTCCTCCGTGAATGAGGATAGTTTCTCCCGACTGTAAGCGGCCTCGCGTAAAAACATTTGTCCAGACGGTGTAACTTGTTTCCACAATGGAGGCAGCTTCTTCTAAGCTAAAACCTTTTGGGATTGGCAGACATTGAAGAGCTGGTGCTGTACAGTATTCCGCGTATCCACCTCCAGAAACCAGAGCGCAAACGTTCTCGCCAATATCTAAATTTCCAACTTTATTTCCTTTGGAAACAATTTCTCCGGCGATTTCTAGACCAGGAATATCCGACGCTCCGGGTGGTGGCGGATAACCGCCAAGTCGTTGCATCACATCAGGCCGATTAACTCCTGCAAAGGCCACCTTGATAAGTACTTCGTCTTCACCAGGTATTGGTGTTACTCGCTCCGTTAGTTGGAGACCTTCTGGAGGACCAAAGTCCTTTATTTCAACGGCTTTCATTTTAGCAGGTAATACAGTCATTTGATATTCCTATGAGTTGTCATTCAACTTTAGGCACCTATTCTAGCCTTTTTTCGACGCTCAAGTATTAGCTTATTACTTTCCTCAGATCCATCATGGAATGAACCAAACCATTTATCCATTGGTACTGTGCCGTCCCCACCATAATTACATTCGAAATATTTATGGTGTAAGTAGTGAAAATAACGTTGCCCTAAGGTTAGAGGTTTTTTTTCAGCAAATAGATATTTATCAAACCCTAAATGTCCAAGCGCCGGTGTAAGTCCTGTTGCTTGTACATGCAGGATAGCGTGAATTGGGTGAGATAGAACTAACCAGTGAACGAGGATACCACTGAAATAAAGCAGATGTTCAAATGGATGCATCGCCAATCCAGACCACGGTCCTATATCTACATTTTTGTGATGTAACGCATGAACATGTTTGTACAGGAATCTAATATGTAGAATACGGTGAACAATATAAAAATGGGCGTCTCTAAACAGTGGAATAACAAGAAATAAAATTATGAACCATATGGGGCTTGTATCCCAATCCAGAAAGGGGATCAGATTATTTGCGAAGGCCCACATGGTTATAACTTCGTATGTTGTCCAAATAGTACAGCCGCCAAGAACGCTGTACAGCATATTATCGTAAACTTGATCGCCAAAAAGAAAACGTCGATGTTTTGCTTGTGGCGATCGTTTATTAAACGAAAACTTTTTACCTTGAGCTTTTAGAATATAAAATCGGAAATGCCATCCTCCAAAAACTAAGAACATGAATGCAAGGTTTCGAAAGTATATGACACTAACCCACTCTACATTGAATGTTTCCATACTTTCCAGGTTGGGGGTTAAAAAAAACCACGTGACCAAAGCGAGCGCCATATAACATATGTTGCGAGGAAGAAAGTATCCGGGATATCCAAATAAATACTTTAAAATTAAAAACGGGCGGAGGGGCCAGCTAAAAAGTGGGGGCGTTGTTATAAGTGCGGGTGACCATTCCGTTTCGTCATTAACCTTGTAGCCATCAATCTCACTGGACATACTGCAGTCTCCCCAGAAAACAAAACGTTTCTTTACAACACTATCCTACCGTTTTAGTTTTTGTTTAAATCAAAATTTGCGCAGAAACGTTAATATATCAGTATGGTAATACCTTACGGTACCATCAACGTACTTTTGTTGATCAAGTGGATTAGAGATAGTCCATCAGTTATGTAAGATTTTTTCAAGAACAGGGATCAAGTAGCGCCGAAATTCTTCAGGGTTTTCGGACATTGGAAAGTGTCCAACATTTTTCATCACCTCAAAATATTCAGCTTTTATCAATTTAGAGAGTTCGTAGCCCATCTCGGGTGTAGCAGATGCGTCATATTCGCCATTGAGTAAATAAATAGGACAGTCCGAATTAATTAAAGAATCAGTTAACGCATTACGGAGATCACCATCAACAAAGTAGTAATTTAAATCGCCTTTGAAGACACCTGGACCGCTTTGCATATAGTGCCACATTGTTTCCCAGCGTTCATGAGAGGGGGACTGTGGTGCAGTCATGCCGGCCATCAATGCTCCTGCGATTTGCCCACCGTGTATATCTGGTCGATGTAAAATATCTGACGGCGTTGGGTCCCCGAGGCTTCGGTCCTCTGCAAAAAGCGCGGATTGAAGACCAATAACAGCCTTGAATGATTTTCCATGATTTAATGCCAAATGTAATACCGCTCGTCCGCCAATAGAGCAGCCCATTATAACTGGAGTTTCAAGTTCTAAGGCACTCAAAAATGTCATCACGATACTCATGTAGGAATTGGTAGTCAGTTCATAAATACTTTTTTCGAATCCATGAGGAGGAGATGATTTTCCATGCCAAGGTAGGTCGAATGTAATCACGCGGAAGTTATTTGTAATTTCTGGGTCGTTTAATAGATGCTGATACTGCCTGCTATCACTTCCCGCTGTGTGCAGACATACTAGAGGAATACCCTTTCCTGCTTCTTCGAAGTAAAGTCGATGCGGTGTTCCTTCTAAAGTTAATTGAATATACCGTCCTTTTATATCTTCTATCTTTGCCGGGGCAGGTCTTCTGTAAGTGTTTTCATCTGATACTATATTGGAGAATAGCATTTCTAGGAGTAATAGATGCTGGTTGAACTTTATTATATTCCCGGTCACAATCAGGTTTTGAGTTCTGCGCATGGTTGAAAGGCATTGAAACCCAGGCGGCGCAGTTCCTTTCTTTAAATTTGACCAAGCTTTTTTTGTTGCGCTTAATGTGAAGTCATAATCTTTTGAATTGAGTGTTGGGGAAATCTCTATACCTTCTGAATTAATGGATAATTCAAATGGGACCTCATCTGCCATTATTTTAATAATCAATGGTGAAAAACAGGAGTGCAACAATACATTATCGTTGGTCTTTGATTTCTCTACAATATAATCGAACATATTATTTCCATTCTTACTAGAAGTTAGATGGTTTGTTCGGGATGTTTTCCGTGCTTTTTAATTGGGTAAGCCTCGTTATTATTCTATCGGGTTTTGCCAAAGTTCCTTCTGGCAATACCCCATGTCCTCGTGGATCGCGCCATATAGAGTATATTCCTAGTTTCTGGGGTGCGATAATCTCCCAATCGATATTGTCACCAACCATCCAAGTTTCTGTAGCAACGACATTTAATTTTTCCATTGCCATTTGATAGGCTTTTAACTCAGGCTTTCCAACACCTGCCTCACCTTCTATCTGAACATGCAGAAAATACTGTTCTAAATCAAATTTATTTATTTTTGCCCGCTGTGCTTCCGAAGCGCCATTAGTTACCAGTGCGAGTTTAATTCCCTCTAGTTTAAGATGTTTTAGTGTGGAAATAGCGTTTGGGAACAGTGTGGTTTTATCAAACATAAGCGCACCGCACCTATCAGCTATTAGCCACCGAGTATTGCGATCATATCTTTTATCAGAGCCGATGGCGTTATCAAGTATTGTGAAACGCGCAGTTCTTATATCTAGTCGACCGCTCTTATGTCGATCGGGCACAGACCAAAAATCTGTTGCAGATCTATTTATTTTGTTTACCAGATCATCTATGTCTTTAGGCTCAGGAACTCTGTTTCCCTCTTTTTGTTTCCAGATATCTTGAATAGCTTCATGCCAAAAGAAAGTTCGGTGATGGCGAGGTGAAATAAGGGTATCATCTAGATCGAATAATATAGCTTTAGGCCGCATCACAGAAATCCATTAAATGTCGGTAATTGAGGGTAAGGTTTCAGAAAAACCATTTAATTGATTTATTGGCAAGGGGTCGAGCATTTTCCGAACCTTAAAAACTATATTTCCATCAATCTCGGTTCTCTCTAATGTATTTTTAAATACATCACGCATACCTTTTTTCAACTTGAGTGGAAGGGGTTTGATTGTCTGAACCAACAGGTCAACCATTACGGAATTAACCCTTCCATCTATCTGTAATTCTCCAATATTGTCGAGCTTTAGGTTTACAATAAAACGTGTTTTACGGGATGAATTTTTGTCCTTGTTTTGGGAATTTTTATCTTGATGAATGAATAACTGAATTTGACTGAGTTGTTCATCACTCAACATTGGAAAGAAAAATGCTCTCCAGCCACTATCGGAAGGTTCGCTTGCTCGTTGCATTAGAAGGAAATCTTCGTCTAACCCTCTTATTAAACCGGGTTGAGTTCTATTTATGATATTTCGATTTTCGTGACCTAGCCATAAACTTGGATTGCCCATCCGAATTGCAGTAATGAATATCGCCATAGTAGCCGTTAATTTAAAATCTGGTTTTCCAATTTGGGTGTTTGTGAAATTAATTGCTTTGTCAGGAGACTTGATATTCAGGTCCGATACAAATGTTTCAAGACGCACCCAACCGTTTATCAATTGCGCTATCGTGAGTTTTTCAGGAGTAACAGTTTTATTTATTCTGACAGGTAATGGTTCAACTAGTATCTTTGTATTCCTGGGAAGATCGGTTGTTCCCGATAGGGTCATAAACTTTTCGGGCGTATCCACTATGACTTTTCCATGAGGTGTTTTGCCAATCACTGTTCCAATGACGATAGTATCCTTATTTGCAGTTTTTGCAGTGTTAGGGAATGAATTTGGATTGACCAATTTTATGATACGTACGTCTACATTTTTTTCCCCAGACGCATTATCCGCATTAATTCCAGGATACTGTATTTTATTAGTCCCAGTTTGATTTTTCTCAAGAAAAGTCGTAATGGCGTGTTTTAGTCCACTATAATTAGCCGAATATTTTGGAGCATTCTTGGGATATATTTGTTTTAATGAATTAGATGTTGGATTACCTGCTTTCGGCGAACTCTTATTTGCTGCATTTTCTTCATGTTTCTTTTGATGAGGCAACTGAATATTAGATTTATTATTATCTTTTTTAGTATTCGAAATTGGTTTGGAACGCAAAAAGATTACAGGTAAAGATTTTGCAATGTGTTTAGTGGAATTACTAATATTGACAATATGTCTAGTGCTGTTTTTCGTATTGCGCCGAAAATTATGGGCAGACGTCTGCGGGTTTGTTTGTGTATTGGATTTGAGAAATAGGTTAGATAATTTTTTTTTCGAACTTTCCGTGTTTTGGATTGCGTTGAATTTTTTAGAGTAATTACTAT
>TARA_B100001057_G_scaffold417419_1_pt1 | contig 12882 bp, 12 predicted proteins | sample TARA_B100001057 | Tara Oceans TARA_B100001057 (sample SAMEA2621839) | marine metagenome | biome: marine biome (ENVO:00000447); feature: surface water layer (ENVO:00002042); material: "saline water (ENVO:00002010), including plankton (ENVO:xxxxxxxx)" | depth 5 m
AAAGTAGCAAACAGACAAGCTAAAAAATACACAACATCTAATGTCTTCGATATACGAGATCAGAGCGTAAGGGATAAGATTTTAAAAGATCTACCACTTGAAGAGATATGGGGAATCTCAACAAGATGGGGAAGAAGGCTTCGAAAAATTGGAGTAGACACCGCTTATGATTTAACACAGGCAAATGCTCGTCATGTCAGAAAAACCATCAGCATTGTAGGAGAGAGGATACATCATGAGCTAAATGGTATTTCCTGCATAGGAATAGAAGAGGTGAAGAATAAGAAAAATATCATATCTTCTAAATCATTTGGTAGAAAAGTAATGTTAGTAAGTGAGTTAGAGGAAGCTATTTCTAACTATGTTGCTAGAGCATGTGAGAAGTTGAGAGCACAGGATTCTAGAGCGCAAGGCCTGTATGTATTTTTAAGAACTAGTCCATTTGTTGATTCAGAGAAAAGATATAGCAATGGTATGAGTACATTTTTTTCAATACCAACAAGTAATACATCAAAGATTGTGAAAGAAGCAAAACATCTAACGCGAAAACTCTTTGTGTACGGATATGAGTACCAAAAAATTGGTGTAATGCTGCTAGATATCACTGGCGCAGAGAACGAACAATATAGTTTTTACGAATATGAAAATTACGATCAATCAGACCGCGTGATGGAGGTACTGGACGGTGTTAATAGCAGGTATGGATCAAGTACATTGACATTGGGAGCACAAGGTATAAAAAAAGACTGGAGAATGAAGTCGGAAAGAAAGTCTGCTGCTTACACAACAAATATGCTTCAAATACCAGTTGTGAAGTAAGAAAAGTATGAAGTAATCTGTTTAAATTAAGTTATGGTTTTAAAGAATCCATATAGACACTCACTAGATGGTCTTGAAATAAAAGACCCAGTACAAAGCTTTTTTGATTACTGCAAGAAACGTGAAACAGTACGTGTAAAGAGAGAATCAGGAGAACCATATCCTTGGAGTGAAGATCCAATTTTACAAAAAGGTCGTTTTTTAAATGTTTTTAGAGAAGATGACAAAGTAAGTAAATCTATCATTGAGTTTGCTGAACCAGCAAAAGAAGACTTACCATTTTTAATCCAGGCTTTATTTTTTAGTAGATGGTGCAATAGAGATTTAACTATAGACAAGTTAACACTTGATGATTTAAGTAATCCAGAATCTTTAAAAGAAAAACTCCTCAGTTTAGAACAATGGGAGAATTTCACAGCTTATCCAGTAGAAGATTCCAATTGGGGTGAAAGGCAATATAACCGCATTGATGCTGCAACCTATAAATTTTATGAAAATAAAGAAGAGTTAGCTGAAGTAGTTTTAAATTCTAATAGAAATGTTATTACTGCTACAAACAATGTAAATAGCCACTTTAAGATGAATAATGACTTCCCAATATTTATGGCATTGATTGATGTTGCTTGGTTCAGAGAAGACGTCATACCTATTACTACTGATGTTCCAACTGGTATTGGCGCAGAACCATATTTAGACAGGCTTCAGAAGTTTCTTAATTTAAATAGCCATCAAGATGTAGGCCTTAAAATGATAGAACTTCAAAGAGAGTATTGGCCTGATGCTAAGAGAACGTTTTATCCTATTGACATAGAGTATCAATCTTGTGAATGTAGAAAATACTTTAGTTATGTGAATGGTACAAAAAAATTTGAAGGAAAAAATCTTTTTTCCATGTGATGTACCTATTTAGGATTTATCTAAATTCTTCCAGATATTTCTTGTGGATAAATACCACACAAACCCAAATATGAAACCTAGTACCGGAAATATTTTAAAAACAACTAGTACCCCATATATTGTTGCAAGGTACCCAATCATGAGAGTTGAAATTGTATTCATCAGAAAATAAAGTGAATAATCTATCCCAGCAATTCTTCCCCTAAGTCTATCTGGTGTCAGTACTTGCAATCCATATGTAGAAAATGCCCACTGTGATCCACCACCAGAATGTCCAAGGATTAATAAAAATACTGTTAAATAAAGTGATAATGAAAATGGTATGAAAAAATAAAACAAACCCCAGGCCATGATGGTTATTCCGATTGTATTGAGAAGTTTTCCATCAGTGTTTCCGAAATAATATCTGATTGCAATTGGTCCTATTAATGCACCAATACCCCTCGCACCGAACATTAGCCCTGTACCAAAGTCTCCAGTTTTGTAAATATCATATGAAAGAACTGTAAATAAGGACAGTAAACCGCTTGCTGAAATACTGAATGTTGCCTTGGTAATAATTAAAGCAAAGATTTCTTTTTTAGATGCAGCATATTTAAGACCTTCTTTATAACTGATATCTTCTTTTTCTTTATCTTGAGATTTTTCGCTCAAATTTTTATTTATAGAAAAGACAATTAAAGCGGAAAGAACAAAGGTTAAACTGTCAATTGCGAATAACATATTTCTACTAATCACTGTTGTGAGGTAGCCACCTAGACCTGCACCTAGACCAGCCATCACACCCCAGCTTGAAAAAAATATTACATTTGCTTCAGCTAAGTTTTCTTTTTTCACAACGTTTGGCAAAGCTGCATCAGATGTAGGCATATAAGGGGAACCTACAACTGAAAGTAATCCAAATGAAATTAAAATAAATGCGACATTTTTTGTTGTCACCGCATAAAGAATTAACAAAACAGTCATTCCCGATAAAAACTCTGAAATTGCTATGATTTTTTTTCTATCAAACCTATCTGCTAAATAACCACCAAAGCTTCCAAGCATGAATAATGGTGCACTCTGAACTACTAACACCAGGGAAGTGATGAATGGATTTTCAGTTAACTCGTAAATTATACCCAAGAGAGGAACAGTTAATAGCCAGTCTCCACCTAAAGTGATTAAACGAGCAGCAAAAAGTTTACGAAAGTTTTGGTTTTGCGTAAGTAATATCTTGTATTTTTGAAAATTTTCCATTTGCATTTCAACTGTAACTGAAATGTGAAATAACTACTATACTTTAACAATAATGAAAACGGCACTTGTAACTGGTGGATCAAGAGGTATAGGACTTTCCACAGCTCAAAAATTTATTGATGAAGGGTGGAATGTTTACATTACATCAAGAAAAGAAGAAAATCTACAATCGGTACTTTCTGCAAATACAAAAATTAAGGGTTTTGTTGCAAGAGCTGATGACTTAGCTGCTGCAACTGAAACCTGTAAAAAAATTGTGGATGAGAATGGATCACTTGATGTTTTAATTAACAATGCTGGTACAAATCCATCTGGAGGTAGTTTGCTTGATGTAGATTTATCAGCCGTTCAAAAAACATGGGATGTAAATTTAATGGGTCCTTTGATGTGGACTAGAGAGGCAGTAAAAGCGGGATTAAAAGAATCAGTTTTAAATGTTTGTTCTGTTGGAGGAATAAAGCCATCCCATTACATGGGTGCTTATAATATATCAAAGGCCGGATTAATTTATATGACAAAACAATTAGGAATGGAACTTGCACCTGATATTAGGGTGAATGGAGTAGCTCCTGCCGTAGTAAAAACTAAACTTTCAGAAATGCTCTGGGCTGGTGATGAGCAGGGAAGTGCAGATCTCCATGCTCTTAAAAAACTCGGAGAACCTGAAGATATTGCAAGTTTGATTTACTTTCTTTCAAGTGATGATTCGGCATGGATTACTGGTGAAGTCGTAACTATTGATGGCGGCTTTCTTCTTTAGTTAGCCAATAAAGTATTTAGCTAATTCGTAATACAAAGGAATTCCAAAAATAATATTGAAAGGAAAAGTTACACCTAAACTCAGTCCTAGGTATATCGCAGGATTAGCATTTGGTATAGCATCTTTTACAACTGCTGGCACTGCAATATAGCTTGCACTTGCAGTTAAGACCATTAATAACGTCGCATTTCCCAAAGAAAGGTTAAAATTGACTGCAGCAAATAGGGCCAAGAGTGAACCAAAAATTGGAGTCACAAGTGCAAAAATTATCAAATTTCTACTTTTACCAGCCAACTCACCAATTCTCCTTGCAACTCTTGTTCCCATTACAAATAAAAATATGAATAATACATACTCGAATAAAGTATCAGTTAGTAATCTTATTTGTGATACTGAGTTTAAATTTAAAGAGAATCCAATAATTAAAGATGAAATTAAAACTACATTTGGTATTTCTGTAAATGCCGTTTTCATTGTTCCAATATTATTTTTATTATCTGTGCTTTTACGAGTTACTAAATACAATGCCATAAAAATAGCTGGGAATTCCATGACAACAAGCACAGCTGACATGAAGTTATCATAGTTTTGGTAACTTGATGATAAATAAGTTAATGCGGTGACATATGTTACAGCACTTACAGAACCATAAGTTCCAGATAAAGCGGCAGCATCATCTATGTTAAGAATATTTTTAAGATACAAATAGGAGAGTAGGGGAATAAGTATTGCGAAGAATGCTCCGAGTGATAGAACTTTTAATACTTCATCTGTGAAACCATTATTTTGTAAACTTTGTCCACCTTTTAGGCCTAAGGCAAAAAGTAAGTAATATCCTAAAGATTTTGATAATAAATTTGGAAACAAAATTTTAGAAACTAATCCAAATGTAATACCTGACAAAAATAAAATTAATGCGGGATTGAATAAGGCTTCCATTCAACTCAAAATGATAGTAAGTATATAAATTTTTATGTTCGTTTTATAATTATTTTACTTTTCTTACGAGCTCTTCAACTCTGTTAATATCTACTTTTTTAGAAACATCATTATCTAATTTAAAGCTTGTTCCAACTATTAGGATATCCGCTAAGTCTTGATACGCCATAACATTTGCAGAATTTACTCCAGAACCAATGGCAAGCTTACCTTCAGGAACTATATTTCTCACCTTTTCTAGATCGTTCAGATTAATTTCATGACCAGTACCATCTCCAGTAACAATGACTACATCTGCACCTGCTCTTTCTATTAATTCTGCAGCATGATTTTCAATTTTTGAACCTGGTGCAGGCACTGCATGCTTAACAAATACATCAGCATAAATTTCAATTACATTGTTTAGGGTAGATTTAAATTGGCTAATTTCATGTGATTTTCCTTCAATAACACCTTGGTCAGTGAACATGGTGTTGTTTAGAACATTTATTCTGACAAAATTTGATTTAGTTGCTTCTGCTATTGATAAGGCAGCTATTCCATCATTACGTAAAACGTTAATTCCAATTTTTATATCTTTATCAATTGATAAATTCTCTACAACAGTTGTAAAATTTGCAAGTGTTCTTTTTGATATATCGTCCTTTATAAATGGAGTGTCTCCAAAATTCTCTATAATAATTCCATCAACTCCGCCAAAAATAAGGTTATTTACATCCTCTTGTGCATGATCAATTATTTCATCTAACGATATTCTGTTGGATGGAGATCCAGGAAGACTCTTTAGATGAACAACTCCGTAAATTAACATTATATTTTTACGTGATCAAATTTTAGAAATTTTGTTGCAAAAGTACCTTCGGTTGTCAAAGTTGGTTTAAAACTTTTTGGAGTTCTTCCAGTAATTAACCTACACCAGTCGCTAGCGCTACCTTTAATAGTATTTTCAGACTTTTCGTCACCAAATTGCCACGCTTTGTACTCGGGTCCAATAAGCTCAATTCTTAAATTTTCATATTTAGACTTATTTAATTTAGTTGCATGTTCAGCATTTAACCAACCATAGAGTGCAACATGTTCAACTCTTACAGTATCTTCATAGTTTTTATTCATACTTTCATATACGTCTAGGCTGTGAGCCCAAGTTTCAGCTAATTTTGTTACTGCAAAAGTTCTAAAGTCTATTTCATTTTTCCACCATGTTATTTTTTTACCAGGAGAACATTTTGCTAATGTTTCAATAACTGATGCTCTTGATATTCTCCACCATTCGATAACATCTTGTGGTCTCATATCTTTCCCTTTTGCAATCGCTTCTTTTTCAAATTTTTCTAAACCTTTTGGTCCTTTATATTTATTAAAATCAGTACCTTTTTTCTTCAATGCATTAAGACCTAAATCTTCAAGTGCTGACAAATAACTTACATGTGCTGTGATATCCCAATTCTTAAATGAGGTTTTTGTATCCCAATTTCTGACAGGTATACTTTGTAAGTATTGATCTAGAAGTTGTTGTTCAGCTACTAAGTTGCTTAATATTTCTTGCACATATTAATTCTACTTGTGAAAATGATTAACTCCAATGTCATTTGTTAGTAAAAAAAACTTTTTTTAAAGCAAATTAAGCCTTAATATGATTTTATGAAGAAGTTAGCAAAATTTTTAGCTTTAATTGTAGGTTTGAGATATATTTTAAAAATATTATCCGAAAATATTGATGTAAAAATACAAATTGAGAAATTAAGAAATGAAATTGCTAATTTAGAAACAGAAGACCTAGAAAATAAGTTAAAAGATTTTTTTAAAAAGTACGATCCAAAGTTCAAAGATAAAGAAGAAAATCAAGAAGACTTTTAAAAAATATTAAATGCTGAAATTACCATTTATTTTAAATAAGTTTTTTGTAATAACTATCACTCATAATAAAAGAATTTTCTGAGTTTATGTGGAGATTATTAGGAAGAACGGCACACCTTTGGCCTGAATGGTTTTATAAGTTAATCTCAAAAGTTCATTCAAGAATTATGAAATTCAATCATTCTTTTTTAGGTGAAAAAATAATAGGTGATCATATCCTATTACTCGAGACTATAGGCAGTAAATCCAAGCAAATTAGAAGGACACCATTAACTTATGCGAATCATAAAAATGACTACATAGTTGCAGCTTCTTATAGTGGTAATGATAAAACTCCAGACTGGTTTTACAATCTTTCATCTAAGAATCCATTTATCACAATTAATAATGAAAGATTTGAAGCTACTTATGAATTAATTCAATCTTCAGAAAGAGAGTATTTTTGGAGTTTACTGGATGAAGTATATCCGACATTTCAGATGTATAGAAAAAGAACAAATAGAGATATACCTCTAATTAGATTTTCTAAAGTTTAGGTTTTATTGAAGGTCCTCTTCTAACTATTGTGTTCCATAGCGTTTTATAATGGTCTAAGTCCTCCTTGTTCACATGAGGTAATACAAAATTTTCCCAAGTATCTTTTAGAGGATCTGTTGAATTTGCATAAACATCTAAGCCAATAGGGATTCTCTCTACAATCGTTCTTAAACTCATAGGGGTTTCTATATTGATACTTATATCATCTGACATAAAAGAATTGTTTATTTCTGTTGCTAATTTAATTATCAATTCTTTATATTCTTTTTGAAGTTTGGGATATCTTTTATTAAAAATCTCATCTAATTGCTCTTTATTTGGGAAGGGCTTATCCCATATGACCCACCTATCAGCAAAAGCTTTATTTAATGACTGGGTACCTGCATAATCTCTTAAACTTGTTGGATTCATGGTACCAAAAATGTAAGTATCTTCTCTTAATGAAAGAACTTCTCCATTTGGTAGTTCTAATTTCCTATGTCGATCAAGTAATGAATGAAGAGCAAATAATACTTCAGGACCTGCAGCATTAAGCTCAGACAGATTAACAATTGCAGGCCCTCTTAAAGCTCTTGTTAATTCACCATCTTGCCATCTGCTTTCGGTTCCACCTTTACCATCTCCGTACAGCTGAACAGATCCTAAAAGTGTTACATCTCTAACTTCTCCTGATAAAGGTATTCTGTAATACGGAAGTTTTAATTTTGCTGCAAATTGTTCTATATCATGATCTTTTCCTGTACCCATATGTCCCATCAGAGCAATATGAATTGGAATCTCATTTTTAAAAGACTTACTTTTTGAATTCATAACTTGTGCAAGTCGGTACTGCATTCCTAGGTCTACATAAAATTCATCAATTTCCGGAATACGATTACTGCGTGAGTCATAATCATCTAATTTTTTATCTAATTTACATTCTTCTATTTCTACCGATTGCTTTTCATTATCAGGATTTATAAATTTTTGTATACCCATTATGCAACTCCGGATGTTAATTTAATGTTTTTAATAAGTATATCCTTTGTGATGTTTACTATAGAATGAATTAACTGTTCGGGTTTTTCAATTTGTACGTTATTAATGTATTCTCTCCAAGAACCTCTACTGCCAATTCCTATTCCTATTACATCTACACCATTTTTAGTAGCAAAGTTTATACTACTTTGAAGTTCATTCAATGACCCTCTAGTCATCCCATCAGACAGTACAACCAACATCTTTTTATTTGAGGGATGATTTAACAATCTTTTTGTTGCGTGCATGATATTTATCTCATCGATGTTTGTACCTTTTTCGAACATACTCACTGGTGGAATTGATTCTTCACTTATTCCGATATCAATTGAATCTCTTAAGTTTCTTGAAAATTCAATTAGACCAATAAATTGCTGATAGTTCTCCCTCCATGAATCTTTGAATTCTTTAATAAAATAATGATTTGCTGTATTGTAAAGCTCCTGAGCTGAAGAACCGTAAGATCTATTTAACATTGATGAAACTGCGAATTTTCTTTTATTGTATGTTTCATCATTTTCAGCATGTTCAGAGGCGAAGGCTCTGTTAAATATAGAAACTTCAAAATCTATATCAAGTTCAAAACATATCTGGGATAAATAACTAGCACCAATTAATGCTGAGGCTAAAGACCAAGGATAAAGTTCGCCTTTATTTTTCTCAATCATCGAACCACTTCCATCAATTAAAAGCGATATGGCATATGATTTATTGGATAGTCGCTGTTTTTGCTCAAACATTCTTTCGTATCTGCCAGACGCTAGCATGATTGGAACATGTGGAGATAAATCTCCTTGATCAAATCCACTAATCCTCTGTCTTTTTTGGTTGTGAATAAAGTAGGGTTTTATCTTGTTTGTAACTTTGTAAATAGGTAAATTCCATTGATGCAATAAAGATTCATATGTTTCCAGACCATTTTTATATAAATTTTTGAAATTATCCGGAATTCTATTTTCTACTACTTTTGCAATAGTTCCTGAGGGAAAATAAATTGTAGTTGATGCCCCTACTTTAGATATATGATCATCCATCAGATTTAATTTATCATCAGTTGATTTAGACTCTGTTTGACCGAGAAATTTCTGCAATGTATTACCTGTTGTTATGTTGTTTGAGGAAGGTATAAGAACCTTACTCAAATCATTCACAACAGTTTCATCAAGTGATTCTTCAATTTCTTTTTGTTCTCCAAGTGTGTAGTTGTCTAAGTCGGGGAGAATATTGTACCTTTTACATATATCAACCATTTGAACTGTTGCTTCTATTAATTGAGAAACATTCACATCTTCATAATTTAAAGTTTTTAAAATATGCAAAGATTCATTCAATGAACTTACTACAGGTTTTTTATAGATTTCAAACTTAACATCTATATAAGAAGTTATTGAGTGAAATAATAATGAAAGATATTGACTAAAATTTCCAAGCTTTTTAATTTCTGAAAATGACTCAGTATAAATATCCTCAAGAATAGAATTTAAACCTTCATATTGTTTTACAAAAATTTTTTCTTCTATTGAATGAATTAGGATGTCAAAAACATATTTTCCAAAGGGACCTGTGAGAATTTCAAGAACATCATCAATATCTTCAACATCACCGAGTTCGTCTGGAAACAAATCATTTATAGATTCAGAGTCTACAAAGTAATTATTTGATGCATGTATTGCTTCGTGTACAACTGTACCTATCATAACTTCATCTCTATCAAGATTTGTTTTTGAAATTGTATTTACGAGTATTGATGGATTTATTACAATATCATTTTTGCTGTTTGATCTTGACCTTCCATACCGAAGTGATAAATCATCATTTTTCATTTGTGTTTGCAATAGTCTCGTAATAGCTGGTCTAATCTTTTCGAAATCTTCAACTATTTGAGCTTCAATGTTTTTTTTCTTTGAATTCATTTAATTATTATTATCATTAACAACTATAAGTATAAGGAGTTATCAAAGATGAATGAAATTGCACAACATACTGTTTTGATATCTGGTGGTGCAGGCTCAATGGGACAACTTGTTACAGATTATATAAACTCTAGAGACGATTTTACTATGACAGCAATTCATGATCCGAATTACGAAGGACAAGAATATAAAACCTATGAAACTTTAACAAACATAGATGAAGATATTGTCATAGAGTTTTCACCTGCCTCGGTAATAAATGAAAATATAGAATTATTACTTAATTCAAATGCAAATTTAATAATTGGATCATCTGGAGTGAGTTCAGAAATGTTATCAAAATTAAAAACAAAAACAGATAGAAAAATAATTGTCATTCCAAACTTTTCAATAGGCTCTGCTTATCAAAAGCTTTTCTCAGTAAAACTTTCTGAAAATTTTTATTCAGTAAATATTACTGAGAAACATCATAGTAAGAAACAAGATGCACCTTCTGGCACTGCTACAGATTTGGCAAATACTTTACATTCAGAAATAAACTCTCACGAAAAAGATGGAGATTTTTATCAAATTAATAATGTAAACAAAAAAAATATTTATTCATTAAGAGATGATAAATTTCTAGCTGAACAAGAGGTAGATTTTGTAAATCAATATGAATCTTTTAATTTAGATCACAAAGTATATGACAGGAAAGCATATCTGTATGGAATAAAAGTTGTTCTTGATTTTTACAACGATTTGGAAGGTTTTTATCTGGGTTTAGAAAATATAATAGCTAAGAAGATTAATATCTAACTATGAATGATTTCGGCAAACTATTAACGGCAGTTATTACTCCGTTTGATAACAATGGAGTATTAAGCACTGATACTTTGTGGAGGCTTTGTCGAAAGTTAGTTCATGAGAAATCAGACGGCTTAGTTTTATCAGGAACTACTGGTGAATCTCCTAATTTATCAAAAGATGATAGAGAGATAATTTACTCTACAGCAAAAGATTCGGTAGGGGATAAAGTAAATATAATTGCAGGTACTGGCACTTATTCAACTAAAGAATCCATAGAGTATACAAAAATGGCAAACGACCTTGGTGTTGATGGAATTATGATTGTTACACCTTACTACTCAAAACCATCTCAACTTGGAATTATGAAACATTTTGAAGAGATTTCTAAAAATACTGAACTACCTATTATGGCTTATAATATCCCTGGCAGGACTGCTACGCTTATAGAAATTGATACATTAGAAAAACTAGTAGATGAAGTAGGTATTCATTCTATTAAAGACGCTGTAGGAGACTTGGCATTTACAAAAACTGAATTTGAAGTATTGAAAGACAAAGTAGATATTTACTCCGGAAATGATTCTGAAACTATAGAGTTTTTAAAGATGGGTGGAAAAGGAGTAGTTTCAGTTGCCTCACATATTGTCGGAAATGAAATATATAATTTAATAAATTTTGTCGCAAATAATGAGATTAAATTGGCTGAAAGCCTACATAGTCAATTATTACCTATGTTTGATTTACTATTTGAAGAACCTAGTCCAGGTCCAATTAAATATCTTCTTACAGAAACTTGGGAAGATGTAGGAGTTCCTTTAATGCCTATTACTAATGTTTCTGCTGATTTAGGGTTCAAATTACTGGATAATTTCCAAAAAATTAAGAATAATTAAGCTTTTCATCCCTTTATTTATGGTATAATTCATTCGTGGCTGTAAAGACATCCACTCGCAAAAGGGTAAATGGGCGAAAGCGGGTGTCTAAACAAAACAAGTTAATAAATGTAGACAGGGCAGTAACTACACTTAAATCTACAACTTCTAGTAATCTAATTAAATTCGTCCAATCCTATCAAGCAGTAGCAATATTTATGTTTACATTCTCTGTGCTAATTGCTTTATCAATTTTCCAAAATGGAGGACCTGTTGGAGAAATTGTTTACAAGACTTTTGAATGGTGTTTTGGCTATGGAATTTATGCAATGCCTGTACTTTTCTTATATGGAGCTGCAATATTGATACGAGATAAAGAGATAATAAAATCACAGAAAGTCTTAATAGGAACTTTCTGGGTACAAATAATCTCATCAGCTGCTTTTCATTCTCTTATTCATTCAGATCCAGTTCCAATAAGTGCTGGTTCAGAATTGATAACTAAATCTGGTGGACATATTTCAGCTTTTATAGTTCATCCATTAACAAATTTTTTTGGTTTGGAAATGACACATACTTTACTTTTAATTTCATTAGTAATGTCAGTTTTGTATATGACTGATATTGAATTAAAAGACCTTATTGGAGGAGTTCAAGCAGTATTTAAATATATTTATAAATTTATTTATGCTTTCTTTTTGGCAAGAAAAGAAGCAAATAATTTACAAATTGAGAATATTTTGGATTCTGAGAAAATATCAAATAACACTGAACCAGTTAAAAATAATAGAGTTGGAAAAAATAAACTAAATGACAAAGTTAAAAATGTATCAAATCTTACAGACTTAAAACAAAAGAAAGTTAAATCAACTTCAAAAGTTAATAATAAGACTAAATCTTCAAATGAATATAAATTGCCTCCTGTTAGTTTATTAAAGCATGGTTCTTCATTATCAACTTCAAAAAAATTACTCCAAGAAACTGCTAAGGATTTAACTCAATTGCTTAACGAACATGGAGTAGAAGCAGAACTGACTAATGTTGTCCCCGGGCCTACTGTAACTCGTTATGAAATTGAACTTGCTCCAGGTGTTAAAGTTTCAAAAGTTACCTCACTATCTCATGACATTGCTTATGCTTTAGCCACTCCAGATGTTCGATTGCTTGCACCTATTCCTGGAAGAAGTGCTATAGGAATTGAAATTCCAAATAGACAAAGAAAACTAGTATCTCTTGGTGATGT
>TARA_B100001057_G_scaffold495977_1_pt1 | contig 12878 bp, 10 predicted proteins | sample TARA_B100001057 | Tara Oceans TARA_B100001057 (sample SAMEA2621839) | marine metagenome | biome: marine biome (ENVO:00000447); feature: surface water layer (ENVO:00002042); material: "saline water (ENVO:00002010), including plankton (ENVO:xxxxxxxx)" | depth 5 m
ATCTAGCTAAATTATTTCCCATGGCCTCAGCCTCAGTACGTGAGGTATCGATCTTTTTTTCAATGCCTAATATATGAATGTTTTTTATTAATGGTTTTGATTTTTTTAATTTAAATGATGGAAGCTGAAATGCAGCTGCTAACACAGCAGCTAAAATATTATTATAGATTGATTGACTGAGTTCGTTCTCAAATCCAATTACACAGATTCCCAAACTTCCAGTATATTCTCTGGAAGTTTTTGCAATAAGCTCTCTGCCAAGAGTAAGTTGGTCGAATACACTAGAATCTTTTGAGACAACTTTACCAACAACAAGAGTTTGTTTGGAGTTTGGCAGTCTAGTGGTAAAATCAGGTGTGGAGCTTGAAGACGACTTTTGCAACAATTTTTTAATTTTGTCGCCATGTGGGAGCTTCTTAAGGCCATCAGTTGCGGGCTTTGAAGATAGTATCAAAAGTAACTGATCACAGTTATTGAGTGACTTACTATTGACGTATCCAACTTGTTGAAATATATGAGGATTTTTAAGGTTAGGTAGATTCATTTTTTAACTTTATAATAGTTGCTTCAGAGCTTGACGCTAAGGGCGCAAACCCCGAAAATTACAGACAGAGTTATTCATACTTTTGTGCGAATTTAACGATCCTAGCAGGACGGCTTTACTAATTCACGCGATCTTTCAAATATTACTTTGATAGACGCCAAGTGGAAACATTTATGAGTAAGTTTAATACATTTGAAGATATAGATCCTATTGAAACAACTGAGTGGCTTGAATCAATCGACTCCGTAATTAGAGAGCATGGTCCAGAGAGGGCACATTTTCTTCTTGATCAAATGATTGATTATTCACATCGCTCAGGTACTGGCTTACCTTATAGTCCTAGCACTGCTTACTTAAATACAATCTCAGCAAATCAACAGCCGGTCTACCCAGGTGATCGTGTTTTAGAGCGAAGGATTGAAGCGTATATTCGCTGGAATGCAATGGCAATGGTGGTCCATGCAAATCGTAAGAGTACTGAGTTTGGTGGACACATTTCGAGTTATGCTTCATCTGCAACTCTTTATGAAGTGGGATTTAATCATTTTTGGCGTGCCGATAACGACAGTCAAAATGGCGACATGATCTTTATGCAGGGACATTCTGCACCAGGAATATATGCACGCTCCTTCTTGGAGGGGCGCTTTACAGAAAAAGAACTCAATCGATTCCGCCAGGAGGTTGGCGGCGGTGGTTTATCATCTTATCCACATCCTTGGTTAATGCCTAATTATTGGCAGTTTCCAACAGTCTCTATGGGACTAGGCCCAATGATGGCAATATATCAAGCGCGTTTTATGCGATATATGGAAAATCGTGGTTTAGTTACACCCAGTGATCGTAAGATCTGGGCCTTTCTTGGCGATGGAGAAATGGACGAGCCGGAATCAATGGGTGCTATTACAATGCCAGTTCAGGAAGGCCTAGATAACCTTGTCTTTGTCGTTAATTGTAATTTACAGAGACTTGACGGACCTGTAAGAGGCAACGGAAAAATCATTCAAGAATTAGAGGCTGCATTTAGCGGTGCAGGGTGGAATGTAATTAAAGTGATCTGGGGATCAAAATGGGATCCTTTGATTGAAAAAGATCAGTCTGGAAAACTCCGCCAATTAATGGGCGAAACTGTTGATGGTGAATATCAGAAAATAAAATCCATGGATGGTAAGTATGTACGCAATTCTTTTTTTGGAAAACATGCTGAAACAGCTGAACTCGTATCCAAAATGTCAGATGATGAGATTTGGCATTTAAATAGAGGTGGGCATGATCCTGCAAAAGTTTATGCAGCTTACGATGCTGCAGTAAAACATAAAGGCGGCCCAACAATTATTTTGGCTAAAACTGTTAAAGGTTTTGGAATGGGTTCTGCTGGTGAAGGTCAAAATACCGCTCATCAGCAAAAAAAGCTTGATGTCAATGAGCTAAAGAAATTCAGAGATCGATTCAATATCCCTGTATCAGATAATGATATTGAAGATTTACCATATTATAAGCCAGCAGCTAATAGCCCAGAACTTGAATACATGCTTGAGCGACGCAATAAGATGGGTGGTTTTCTTCCCGCCCGGAGAGCTAAATCAAAATCTTTACAGGTACCAGCTTTGGATACTTTTAAGGCACAGCTTGAAGGAACTGGTGATCGCGAAGCTTCCACAACAATGGCTTTTATCCGCATTCTTACAACACTTACACGCGATAAAGAAGTTGGAAAACACATCGTACCGATAGTCCCTGATGAAGCACGTACTTTTGGAATGGAAGGCATGTTTCGTCAGGTTGGCATTTATTCATCAAAAGGGCAGCTATACGAACCTCAAGATTCAGGTGAATTAATGTATTACCGCGAAGACAAAAAAGGTCAAATTCTTGAGGAAGGAATTAATGAAGCTGGATCATATTGTTCGTGGGCTGCAGCTGGGACAGCTTACTCAAATCATGATGTACCTATGATTCCATTTTATATTTATTATTCTATGTTCGGTTTTCAAAGGATTGGAGATTTTATGTGGGCTGGTGGTGATCAGCAAGCACGCGGTTTTTTGATGGGTGGTACAGCAGGTCGAACAACTTTAGCAGGCGAGGGTCTCCAGCACCAAGATGGTCATAGCCTTGTTACTTCTTCAACCATTCCTAACTGTCGTTCCTACGATCCAACCTATGCATATGAATTAGCAGTCATTATTCAAGATGGCATGAGGCGTATGTTTACTGACCAAGAAAATGTTTTTTATTACATTACTTGCATGAATGAAAACTATTCCCACCCACCTATGCCCAAAGGTGTAGAAGAGGGGATTCTTCGAGGTATGTATCTTCTAAAATCTGGAAAAAAAGGGAAGATTAGAGCCCAGTTAATGGGGTCAGGTACTATTTTAAGAGAAGTACTTGGCGCTGCAGATTTATTAAAAAAAGATTTTGATGTTCAAACTGATATCTGGTCAGTGACAAGTTTTAATGAATTACGTCGCAATGCATTAGAAGTTGAAAGATGGAATCAATTACACCCCGCTAAAACACAAAAGAAATGTTACATCGAAGAATGTTTTGCGAGTAATCCAGGCCCATTCATAGCGGCTACCGATTATATGAAGATTATCTCAGATCAAATTCAACGCTGGATACCTGGAAGGTTTATTTCATTGGGCACAGATGGGTATGGAAGAAGCGATGCTCGAAAGCCCCTGCGAAAGCACTTTGAAGTGGACAAGCATTATATTGCTGTAACTGCATTAAAAGCTCTGGCTGATGATGGCATTTTAGAGCAAAAAATAGTTGCTGAGGCGATAAAAAAATATGGCATAGATCCGGATCGTCCAGATCCTGTTACTTTATAATGGCTTGGTGATAAATAATATGGCAAAAATAGTCAATATAGTTATTCCTGATCTTGGTGAATTTGAGAGCATTGAAGTCATTGAAGTTTTAATTAAAGCAGGAGATGCCGTCGAAATTGAAGATGGATTAATAATTGTTGAAACAGATAAGGCCTCTATGGACATTCCTTCACCTGAGAAAGGAATAATTGATTCTTTGACAGTAAAAGTTGGAGATAACGTTTCAACAGGGGATGTTATAGGCTCCATTCAGATAGCTGAAACTGATGATGCGTCCAGTGAGGAAGAATCAACTAAAATTACTCTTGAAAGCAATGAAACAGGAGATAAGGTTCAAGAGCAATCACTTGTTGTGCCTGATTTAGGTGATTTTGATGAAGTGGAAGTAATTGAAGTTCATATTAATGCTGGTGATAATGTTGATATTGAAGATCCACTGGTCACTCTAGAGACGGATAAAGCAACCATGGATGTTCCGGCCGTGGCAGCTGGAGTAATTAAATCCGTAGCAGTTAAAGTTGGAGATAAAATATCTCAGGGACATACTCTAGGTACTATTGATGCAATTTTATTAAATGAATCTGAATCTTTAAATTCTGAACAAGATCTTTCAGAAACCAAAAAAAATGAAGCGCCAAAACCAGCACCTCCAAGGAATGACGCTAAGTCATCTAAAATTTTAAAGAATCAATCACTGCCAGTCATTGATGAAGCTAGTTTTAGCAAAGCTCATGCAAGCCCATCTGTTCGTAAATTAGCTCGAGAATTGGGTGTTAATTTAATTCAAGTAAGTGGTTCAGGACCAAAAAATAGAATTTTACATGATGATGTTAAATCCTTTGTTAAGGCTATTTTGACTGGACAGGCTATTCAATCTGAAGGTGCAGCGTTACCAAAAGTACCGAAGATAGATTTTTCTAAATTTGGTGATATTGAGGTTAAGCCACTTACTCGTATACAGAAAATATCAGGCCCACGACTACAGGCAAGTTGGATAAATCTTCCTCATGTAACACAACATGATTTGGCTGATATCACAGATCTTGAGAGAAAAAGACAGGAAATGAAATCTAGTGCTAAAGAGCAAGGTATTTCGCTAACTCCACTTGCCTTTATTATCAGGGCTTGCGTTAAGGCTCTTGAGGAATTTCCTAAAGTTAATAGCTCTTTATCCGAAGATGGAGAGAGTCTTACATTTAAAAATTATTTTCATCTTGGATTTGCTGCAGATACTCCTCAAGGTCTTGTTGTTCCAGTTATACGCGATGCAAATCAAAAAGATGTATTTCAAATTGCTAGAGAATTAGGTGAATTATCATCTTTAGCAAGAGATGGAAAGTTAAAAGGACCTCAGTTACAAGGTGCAAGTTTTACTGTCTCAAGTCTAGGCGGTATTGGCGGCACTGCTTTTACGCCTATTGTAAATGCTCCTGAAGTTGCAATTCTTGGTGTATCAAAGTCATCTATGCAGCCAATATGGAATGGATCAGAGTTCGAACCTAGACTGATGCTTCCTTTATCTTTTTCATATGATCATCGAGTAATTGATGGTGCACAAGCAGTTAGATTTACAACCCATTTAGGCAAAGTGCTTGGCGATGTTGAAGCTTTAATAAGAGCGAGTTAAAAGTGACAAATAAAATGCAGTTATTAGTCCCCGATCTGGGTGATTTTGAAAATGTTGAAATTATTGAAATTCTAGTTGCAAATGGCGATAGTGTTGCTGTTGATGACCCATTAATTACAATTGAGACTGACAAAGCATCAATGGATATACCAGCTGAAGTAGCTGGCAAGATTATTTCATTGAATGTTGAAGTTGGTGGTAAAGTTTCAACTGGTAGTGTTGTGGCCGAAATTGAACCCCTTGATTTATCTGAAAATAGTGAAGATAAAAAAGAATCAGAACTTAAAAAATCATCAACACCAAAAAATAAAGAAAATTCTAAAAATAATTCCATAGGCGACGCTACCCACTCTTCAAAATTACTAGTAATCGGATCAGGTCCAGGTGGGTATACGGCTGCTTTTAGAGCAGCCGATCTCGGTGTTGATGTAATTATGGTTGAGAAATGGCCGGTAATTGGCGGTGTCTGCTTAAATGTTGGATGCATTCCATCCAAGGCATTTTTACATGCTGCTAAAGTGATTGATGATGCAGAAGCAATGGCAGATCATGGAGTTACATTTGCAAAGCCAAAAATTAATGGCAAAAAACTCTGTGATTGGAAAAATGGAGTCATTGGGAAGTTAACTGGCGGTCTTCAGACAATGGCAAAACAACGTAAGGTAAAGGTTATAAATGGTTACGCTAAGTTTGAATCTGCAAACCGTGTTGTTTTAGATAATGGTGAAACAATAGATTTTGAATATTGTATTATTGCTGCAGGATCTAAACCCGCTATGCTTCCAGGATTACCAGATGATCCAAGAATAGTTGATTCAACGGGTGCGCTTGAGTTAACGCCTATCCCAAATAAGATGCTTGTTGTTGGCGGTGGAATTATTGGTTTAGAAATGGCTTGTGTTTATGCTGCATTGGGTACAAGGATAAGCGTTGTTGAATTGGCTGATACATTGATGCCAGGCACTGATCCTGATTTATTGCGTCCATTTATGAAGATCATAAAAAAACGATATGAATCCATCATGGTTTCTACAAAAGTTACCGGCATCAACGTAACTAAAACAGGGATTGAAGTGAAATTTGAAGGTGATAAAGCACCTTCAACTGCTACTTATGATCGAGTGCTAATTGCTATAGGTCGAAAAGCTAATGGCGATTTAATTGATGCTCATAAAGCTGGTGTTTCTGTTGATAGCCGCGGCATTATTGATGTTGATAAACAAATGAGAACTAATATATCGCATATTTTTGCTATCGGTGATCTTGCTGGCGGCCCGATGTTGGCCCATAAAGCATCACATGAAGCAAAAATTGCTGCTGAGGTTGTTGCAGGAGAAAAAAGTTATTTTGATGCACGCACCATTCCATCAGTCGCTTATACTGATCCTGAAATTGCTTGGGTTGGTCTTACTGAGCTTGAAGCAAAGGCAAAAAATATTGATTATGAAAAAGCACAGTTTCCTTGGGCTGCTAGCGGAAGAGCTCTTGCGATTGCTCGTTCGGAAGGTTTTACAAAACTCTTGTTTGATAAAAAAACAAATCGGATAATAGGCGGAGCAATTGTTGGACAGAATGCTGGTGATTTAATTGCAGAGATTGGATTTGCTATAGAGATGGGATCAGATGCATCAGATATCAGTTTAACAATTCATCCTCATCCCACTCTCTCTGAAACAATTGCGTTTTCTTCAGAGGCATATGAGGGCACTCTTACTGATTTATATATTCCAAAGAAGAAATCTTCTTAAGGGTATATGAAAAGCTGTTAATGTCATTCTTCCTCAACATATTAGTCTTTTTTCTGACTTTTGGATTAAGCGTTGAAACTTATGCAAGTTACTCTGATTCTGACCCTAATAGATTTATAGATGAGATAGAAGCTTTCGAAGTTTGGGATAGTAAGAATAGTTATCCAAAAAATTCAATTTTATTTATTGGTAGTTCGAGTATAAGATTTTGGAAAACTTCTTTAGCTTTTCCTGATGTGCAAATCCTCAACCGAGGCTTTGGAGGTTCGGAAATATCTGATATCAATTATTTTTATAATAGAATTGTAAGGCCATACGTAGCTAAGGAAATTTTTTTATATGCAGGCGATAATGATATTGCTCGAGGAAAAACTGTCGATCAGGTTTTTGGAGATTATTTGAATTTTGTTAAAAAAGTGCAATCAGATTTTCCTGAAACAAAAATAACATTCATTTCTATTAAGCCAAGTAAAAGTCGATGGGATAAATGGCCAAAAATGAAAAAAGTAAATGTCATGGTTAAAGACTATGCAGAAAAACAAGATAAACTTGAGTATGCCGATCTAGCATCTTTATTAATTAATCCTGAGGGAAAGCTTAAAAATGTTTTTATTGAAGATGGATTACATCTAAACCAGTTTGGATATTCTTTATGGCAAAAAGCTTTAGCTCCTAGTCTAAAGTAAAATTTTAGCTTTATTTTTGATGAGAGGATGAGTCTAATTTTATTTTTTTATTCTTGAGATGCGCATTGCATCGATACTTAATTTTCCGGCACCGCTTAGCGCTAAGGGTAAAAGCATTGCAATTAAAAAAAATGGCATTTTATAATTACCAAAGCCTTTATCAAATATTACATATCCTCTCCATAGCTCTGATAAGTCATTCCAATTATCTGGCCAATGAACACCTGATATTGCAACAATTGAAATAACTAAAAGACCAAAAGCCCAAAAACGTGTATAAAAGCCTAATACAAGGCATATACTTCCTAAAATTTCAGTCCAAGTTACTAAAAACCAACTTATTTCAACAGGTATGTGATTAAATGGAAATAGAAAATTATCTTGATAGTTAGCAAACCAATTATTGCTATTAAGTTTAAGAATTCCAGAATTTCCAAATTCATAAGCAACTAATATTCTTATTGGAAGAAAAATTAACCACTCTCTTAATTGATTAAGAAATAAAAAAGTGTAATTTTTAAATTCTTTTATAAATTTCAATTAAATTTACCTATCAAATCCTTTTTTGACTGAAAATTAAAATGAGTATTTTAATTTTTATCAACTAGATCTCTCAAACTTTTAAGGTATTGTAATTCATTCGGAGCTTTTTTCTTGCTTTGCGCTTCCCATAAAATTTCTGCCAAGCATTCAATCATTTGATGTTCAACTTTATGTGCATCTTGAATTTTTTTAATTAAAGTCAAATAAATTTTCTTAATACCTGTTGGTCGGTCGGTAGCAACTTGCTCGCGTAATCCTAAATGTAGTGACATATGCAAAAAAGGATTAGACTGCCCGTTGTCTGGCAAGTAATCTTTATCAATATTTTCAACAGTAATATTTTTATGATACTCGGGATGCCATGTAACAATATCTGCAATTTGCGTCTCAAGTGCTGTTAATGGCAATTTACTGCAGTATTTTTTCCACGCATCAGAATACATTTTTCTGAGCTCAGATCTATTTTGACTAAATATCATTGGATTTATCTATAAGACTATTTACTTGTTTGTGATCAACTCTTGTTAACAGCGGACTAAATTTAGCAAGTTCTTTGTTTAATAGTGGAGTTGATGCATCACTCCATTGCCAATTTTTTTCATTAAAAAATTCTTTCGATTTTTTTGCTATCATTGGATTTACAGGTGACAGATAGATTATTAAGCTTCGAAACATATTAAGACCCTGCGTACAAATTTCTTGTACCTTAATTTTATTTTCCTCATCTTTAATAAGAATCCATGGTTTATTAGTGTCAATATATCGATTTGCAAGATCTGCTAACAACATAATTTTTCTGATGGCTTTAGAATATTCTCTAGATTCAAAATACTGAGAAATCTCATCTGATGAGTCACTAAATTTAGAAAACAAATCAAGATCTGGAAGAGATGAGGATAATTTATTTTGAAATTCTTTATTAATAAATCCTGCGCAACGGCTGGCTATGTTGATTAATTTTCCTACAAGATCAGAGTTTACTCGTGCAGCAAAGTCTTCTAAATTAAGATCAAGATCTTCAATTGATGGCCCTAATTTAGCTGCGTAATAATAACGCAAATATTCTGGATTGAGATTATCTAAATAAGTTCTTGCTTTAATGAAAGTGCCGCGTGACTTGGACATTTTCTTTCCATTAACGGTCAAAAAGCCATGCGCAAAAATACTTGAAGGCGCTCTAAATCCAGCACCTTTTAAAACTGCAGGCCAGAAAAGCATATGAAAATACATAATATCTTTTCCAATGAAATGATAAAGCTCTGTAATGCTATCAGCATTCCAATATTCATTGAAATCTATACTTTTGTTTTTATTGCAAAGATTTTTGAAGCTAGCCATATACCCTATTGGAGCATCAAGCCAAACATAAAAATATTTATTCTTAGTTCCTGGGATTTTAAAACCAAAATAAGGCTCATCCCGAGAAATATCCCAATCATTTAATCCTGCATCAAACCACTCATTTAGTTTTGATGTAATATTTTTATCAAGTGTCGCGCTTCTCATCCATTCTTGTATGCGCTTTTTGTGAGCACTAAGTCTAAAAAAATAATGTTCAGATTTACGCTTTGTTGGCGTAGTTTTGGATAAAACAGAAATTGGATTAATTAAAGTTTCAGGAGTATTGGTTGTTCCACAGATTTCGCAAGCATCACCCGGTTGATCTTCAGTTTTGCATCGCGGGCAAGTACCTCGAACAAATCTATCAGGAAGAAACATACCTTCTTTTTCATCATATGATTGTTCAATTTTTTTAGTATATATTTCATCAGATTTTTGAAGATTACTAAATATTTCACTTACAAGTTCTTCGTTTTCTATTGAATGAGTGGTGTAATAATTATCAAATTCCACGCCAAATTCTGAAAAATCACAGATAAAGTCAGCGGAAATTTTTTGAGTCAAATCTTCAGGAGTTATACCAAGCTCTCGAGCTTTAAGCATAATAGGCGTGCCATGAGCGTCTGATGCACAAACATATTTACAATCATTACCATTTAGTTTTTGAAAACGTACCCATATGTCAGTCTGTAGGTATTCAACCATATGCCCTAAATGAATTGGACCATTTGCATATGGAAGAGCGCTTGTCACTAAAATTTTTCTTTTCTTGTCATTCATATAATGCAAATATTAATAATTTAATTACGGTAAATAATTTTTATGGTAATGAAATATTTTAAAATGTAATAATGAGATCATTATCTCTTTATTGCGGTAAGTCATCAATCAAGAATCAAAGCATTATGACATATTAGAATAGATATTATATCAATGTTACCTTTTAGCTACTCATTCACTCAATTACAATGAGATTCGATTGTCTTAATACTAAATATATATATTTTATCAATAATTTTTTGTGAAGCGTAAATGTGATATCAGAATTAAATATAAACAAATTTTTACTTTCAATTGAATTAAATGTTATTGACCAAAAGTTGGGAAAAGTTGGTCGAGTTATAAAAACTGAATACTTAAATTCAAAGATTAATGTAATTATTGAAATAAATTTTTCAGCTGGAGAAGCTATCGATTTAATTAAAAATCAAATCGAGAGCGAATTGTGTTCTTACACAGGCATTTCTGAGGTCTCTGTATCTTTAGTAACAAAAATTTTATCTCATGCAGTTCAAAGTAATTTAAAGCCAATTCCAGGAATAAAAAATATTATTGCCATTGCTTCAGGCAAGGGAGGTGTTGGAAAATCAACGGTTGCTGTGAACACTGCATTAGCGCTTTCTGGACATGGAGCTGCAGTGGGTATTCTTGATGCTGATATTTACGGTCCCAGTCAACCACAAATGCTGGGTTTAAATGGAAAGCAGCCCAATACTAAAGATGGCAAATCAATTCTTCCTCTTGAAAATCACGGCATAAAAGTGATGTCTATTGGCTTTCTGGTTGATTGCGATCAGCCAATGGTTTGGCGGGGACCCATGGTAACTACAGCTTTAAAACAGCTTATGTATCAGACAGTTTGGGGTGAATTGGACTATCTGATCATAGATATGCCACCTGGGACTGGAGATATACAACTAACACTGTCACAAAAAATTCCTGTTTCTGGTGTTGTCATAATCACAACACCACAAAAGATAGCTACTTTGGATGCTAGGAAAGGCTTAGCAATGTTCCAAAAAGTATCTATTTCTGTATTAGGTGTTGTCGAAAATATGAGTTCACATATTTGCTCTTCTTGTGGAAATATTGACACGATTTTCGGTTCTGGTGGAGCTAGCGAAATAACGAAAGACTATAATGTTCCTTTATTAGGTAGTTTTCCATTATTATCGAGTATTCGTGAACAGACAGATAGTGGTCTACCTACGGTGATAGCAGAGCCAAACTCAGCAGCTGCCTTAGCATACAAAAATGCAGCCATAAACATTTCGGTAGCACAAGCTATCCAACGTAATGAATATAGTTCAAAATTTGGCAATATTGTTGTTGAGGATTAAAAATGAGTATTAAATCAGATCGCTGGATAAGAAAGATGGCAGAAAATAATCAGATGATAGAACCGTTTGAGAAAGGTCAAATTCGAGAGAATCATGGCAATAAAATTGTCTCTTATGGGACATCAAGTTATGGCTATGATGTAAGATGCTCTGATGAATTTAAAATTTTTACAAATATAAATTCAGTGATTGTAGACCCAAAAGCTTTTGATGAATCTAGTTTTGTAAATTTTAAAGGAAGCAGCTGCGTTATACCGCCAAACTCATTTGCCTTAGCGCGGACTGTTGAGTATTTTCGAATTCCTAGGACGATCTTAACTATTTGTCTTGGTAAATCTACTTATGCCCGATGCGGTATCATTGTAAATGTAACCCCTCTAGAGCCAGAGTGGGAAGGCCATGTTACCTTGGAATTTTCAAATACAACGCCTCTGCCGGCAAGAATCTATGCAAATGAAGGTGTTGCGCAAATGTTATTTATGGAATCGGATGAAGTATGCGAAACTTCGTATAAAGATCGTGGCGGTAAATATCAAGGACAAACTGGCGTTACTCTTCCTAAAGCTTAGAAGGTTATTTGAAGCGGGTCTTTGGAAATTTTACCATCTATCCAACATTCACCATTTTTGAATACGGCTTTACCTGAAGTAACCCATTTTGCTGCAAGTGGATAAATATAGTGCTCAATTTTTTGTACTCTTTTCTTTAACTCATAAGGTGTTTCATTAGGATTTATAGTTATACGTCCCTGTAAAATACGAGGACCACGATCAAGATCTTCAGTTACAAAATGTACTGTGCTGCCATGCCATTTCTCTTTAGCTTCAATAGCGCGTTGATGTGTGTCAAGACCGGGATATTTTGGAAGCAGCGAAGGATGTATATTTAAAATTTTTCCAGAATACTTTCTGACGAATATTGGGCTTAGAATGCGCATGAATCCTGCTAGAATTAAAAGTTCGGGTTTGTAATCTTCAAGTTCTTTAATAACAGCTCTATCAAATGATTCACGATTTTTAAATTTTGAGCTCTCAACACAGACAGTTTTAATACCTGCACTTTTCGCTCTTTCAAGTCCATATGCATGGTTATCATTGCTTAGCACTATTGCTATATAAAGATTTAAATTATTTTCCTCAATAGCATTAATGAAAGCTTGTAAATTAGTACCAGATCCTGAGATAAGTATTGCAGTTTTGCATTTTTTGATCATTATATATAGCAAACTTCCCCTGTATTTTTCTTATCGGATTCAACAATACTTCCAATTCTCCAAGCTGATTCTCCACAATTTTCTAGCTGCAAGATTGTTTCTTTAACATCTTTTTCATCAATAATGACAACCATACCGACCCCACAATTGAAGGTTCGATGCATCTCATCATCATTAATATTTCCAGTTTTTGCTAACCAATCAAAAATATCCCCCTTT
>TARA_B100001057_G_scaffold219553_1_pt1 | contig 12870 bp, 10 predicted proteins | sample TARA_B100001057 | Tara Oceans TARA_B100001057 (sample SAMEA2621839) | marine metagenome | biome: marine biome (ENVO:00000447); feature: surface water layer (ENVO:00002042); material: "saline water (ENVO:00002010), including plankton (ENVO:xxxxxxxx)" | depth 5 m
ATTCAAACATATTGCATGTTTAATCATGAGATTATTACACTTCTAGACGATAAAACCTCAAACTTAAGCTGTGTTCACAGAGGCAAAGCTAGAACTGAAAGAAAACTTAATTAGCTAAGTAACACACAAATTTAAACCCATCATCACTAGAACTACTATAGATGGTAACCAAATGGCTGGTCTCACAAAAGGAAATCTATAAAGGTCTAACATATGTCCAACTAAATAAACGATTCTTAATCCAAACCAAATTTTTGCAAGCATAAGATTATCAACATTTAAAACTGCAGACATAACTGCAAAAGGAATAAATATAAACAGTGATTGTCTGAGATTTTCGCCAGCAACACCCATTCTTTCAGATAATGCTGTCATGCCACTTAGATCTCCATCTCTTACTGTAAAGTTTACGAATGGCACCTTATGCAATGAAAATGTCATTTTTAAAAAAAGGTGGGCTGCATAAAAAAACAAAACACAAATAATTAAATTTATCATAAACACTCCTCAAATGTTCTTTAGATTAATATATTACTTTAGGAATTAATTAATGCAACATCCTCTAGTTTCAAAAGATTATTATCTAAGGTATGAACCAATTCACCAAGATTTTTAGCATAAGGCTTCCAACGACCTTGACCAGATTTATTTACGGGCTTTCTAACCTGTTCAGAACTAGCAGTTCTTACAGACCTATCTGTTTCATAAAATGTAATACATGATTCTTCAAAGGGTAATTCAAGAAAATCTAACATTCTTATAACTTGGCCCTCTAGATCATCTATGACATCTTCATTATTAACTCTAAGTACTTTATTAGGAAGTACTCTATCCCAATGATCCATGAGTTTAACGTAGCTATTATAGTAGCTTCCAGCCTCGGCAAGTCCATAAGTAAACTCTTGTCCTTGTGCAAATAGTTGTTTAAACATACTAAAACAACAATCTAAAGGATATCTTCTAGCATCTATAATTTTTGCGTTGGGAAGAATTAAATGAATTAATCCAATGTGACGAAAATTATTTGGCATCTTATCGGTGAACATAGGGGCATCTTTTCTATGCATTCTTGTGTCGTCGATAAAACTTTTACCTAACTCTTCTCTTTTTTCATGTGAGAGAGATTTCATACTCTTAGGATAATTACCTAATTTACCATAAATATCATCACCTCTTAGACTTTGAGCCATTGATAATATATTCGGTAATTCAAGAGTTCCATCAACCATTGAATGGGATGCTAGAATTTGTTCAATCAGTGTTGATCCGGCTCTTGGTAGACCCAGAATAAATATTGGGTCATTTAAATTATATCCGCCTTCACCAAGCTTGTTGAAAAAGGTTTCATCACATACATCTATCTGTGCTTGAAGTTCCTTATCCATCCTGTCGATTGAATATTTGCTTTGTTCATTTTTAATTTTATTTCCTTTATCTAAATTATCAAAAGCCTCATCATATTCACCTATAGCTTCGCATCCTTGAGCTAATGAAAAATGAAAGTAAGCTTTATCTTTTAACGTTAAATCTACTCTTTTTAACTGATTTCTCATTTGATTTAATTCATTATTAGTAAATTTATATGTCTTTAAATTTGATAGAGAAAAATAGGCCTCTCCGTGGTCTTGTTTAATTTTATATGCTGATTTATAACTGTGAATTGCATTATCAGTCTTCCCCAGTGTTTTTTCTGCATGACCTTTAGATGTTAAGGCACTAAAGTTATATTGATTCTTTTCAATTATAGATTCAAATAATTCAACTGCTTTGCTATGGTCTCCATTTTGCATTACTTCACTGGCTTTTTGTGCTTGATATGAAAGATTTTCTGGGAATTGCTCGCATAAGATATTTACCTGTTCCATTGTCTTAGCAAATTTTTGTTTTTTTCTTAGAATCATTGCATATTTCATCCTAAGGTCACCATCATTTGGACTGAATTTAACAGCATTCTCAAGTAATATCTCTGCGTCATCAAAATAGCCCAGTCTGTTAGCAATTTCAGCCAGCAAAGACATAGCATATACATCTGTTGGATTCTTTTTTAAATATTCTCTGCATTGTTTTTCAGCAATTCCTAATCTACCTTCATTCAAGATTTGATTAATATATAAAAGAACATTGGGGATTGATTCAAGTTTTTTTATCTGCTCAAGGGCATGTTCAGCAGCAGGTTTATTTTTCATTTTTGTAAAATAATTGAATAAAGACTTCCATGATGAAATAAGGGCGGGATTAAGTTCACAAGCTTGTCTGTAATGTGAAGCAGCATTTTCGTCATTTCCAATAGCCTTACTAAGATGCCCCAACTCTTGATATGCTCTTCCCATATCAGGCGCTTTTGTTAAAAGATTTTCTAAATATTTTTGAGAATCTTTATAATTTTTAAGATATCTTGAGCATACTGCTGCAAAATACAAACTCTCAAGATGGTCAGGGTCTTTTGCTAAATTAGATTCGAGCATACTCAGAGCTTCAACAAACCTACTATCCCTAATAGCTTTTGATGCTCTTGAAATATCTAAATTACTCTCTGTCATAGAATTATTATAAATAAAGTTAACCTAATATAAAAAAGGGAGCCTAAGCTCCCTTCTTAATTGTTTATTAAAAGTTAAAAGTTTTTCTTAACTCTAATACCAATAGTTGTAGGTCTGATATATGCAATACGTTGTCTATCAAAAACAAATGTATTACTAATTTCAGCTCTTTCGTCAGTTACGTTATCAACATAAAGCTCAGCAGTAAGTTCATCATTACTGATACCTGCTCTAAGATCGATATAACTATAACTATCTTGTTCAGCTTTGTTAGGTCCCATAATATCTGAGAAACTTTTATCAGAGAAGGTGAACTGAACTTGAACGTGTCCAACATTTCCGCCGGACATTCCAGTCTCCTTTCTAATTCTGATATTACCCTGATGACCTGGGGCAAAAGCTAGATCTGTTCCAACAACTACGTCATTGGTAGGTACAAGCTTATCATCAATATTAGTATTTAATATTGAGAATGCGCCTGCAACAGACAAGCCTTCGATGTTGGTATAGTATGTGAAATCACCTTCTACACCTTTAATGGTTGCATTAGCAGTATTATCAGAGAAGAATAAATTAACAATACTTGGATCAAAAATTGTACTTTGCAATCCAGAAACATCCACATTGAAAGCACTACCATTGAGTCTCATTTGACCATCCAATAGTACAGTTTTCCAACCAAATTCGACATTGGTAATCTCATCAGATTCTACTTCAGGCTTCACAGTATATGAACCATCTGCATTAGATGACCCCACAGGTCTGTTTAATAAACCAGGTCTAAAGCCTTCAGACCATGTTACATAGTACATAATATCCTCTGACGGATTCCATGAATAAGTTACTTTTCCAATAACACCATCGGATTTAGCAACATCAGGATATCCATTAGCATTACCAGGAGCATATTGGACAGATAAGTTAGATCCAAATCTTTGCTCATCAGGATTGCCAAAACCATTACCAAAGGATGAGTTAGCACTACCTTCAAAGTCAACTTCTATATCGTACCAACGAGCACCAACTGTTAGTTCTGAGGTGTCAGTTAAAGCAATATTGAGTTCACCGAATACACCTTTTTGCTCATCAGTTCTTCTTATATCGTTGAAGAAGATTACTGGTTCAGAAAAAGGCCCAGCCGAGAACCAGCCTGCACCAGCTCTAACCGATGACTTTCCACTATCTTTTCGGTCTCCAGTAACAGATATATCAGTTAATGCATAGTTTGCAGCATATGTAATATCATTTGCTAATGACCCTGGATATGTAAACAGATTTAATTCCATAAGCTCAGTATCACTTAAGAAAACACCAGCTGTTAATGACATAGTGTCATTAATTGGAGCATTAATTCTAAACTCATGACTCTCTACGCTTGTATGTGTTGTTGAATCAACAAATAAGTCCGCAGTTCCACAGCTTCCAAATGGAGCTCCAGTTGGTGAAAATGATGTGTAAGTTACATAGTAATCACAAATGTAATATGGAAGATATTGACCAACAAATAAGTAATCAGTGTAATCAACTACTTGATTTGTTTCTCTATCAGTATAGGCACCAGCGTATACTGCTTCTAGTTCACCAATAGAACCTTCAAGTGTAAGACTCATGTTCTCATACTCATCAGAAATATGATCATCACTATATCTTTGTATTTCTAAATCGCCTAAATTAGGATCAGCAAAGAAAACACCATCTGATTCAATAGTTTGTTCAGCATAAACTAATGTAGCATTCCAATTATCACCAATCTCATGAGCTAAAGTTGATCTGAAACCTTCATACTCTGTGCCATTTACATTATCTTCTTCAAGGGCAGGAGTATTTGCAAAAGTTACACCTGAAAGATCAGCACCAGCTTGGAAGCCAGCTCTGCCTGAAGAAACAGGTAGTCCATTATCTCTTACGGTGCCTGCTGTTCTGAAACGAGCTGACATACTAGGATCAACATTTCCAGCTACTTGATCGATGTATCCACCTCTTCTATCACTGTATCCAACAAATCTCCAAGTTGTTTTGTCTGATAGAGGAACGTTTGTCATGAACTCAAGCTTTGTACCTGTGTCGCCTTCTGGCATAAATCTTGTTTCAACCTCTACGTTACTTTCAGTTACACCTTGTTTAGGTTTGTTAGTAATCATTCTAACAACACCAGCTTGTGAGCTAGCACCAAATAGAGTTCCTTGTGGTCCAGATAAAACCTCTATACGAGCAACGTCAGCTGCATAGACATCTAAGTTTCTTCCAGGTTGAGCTAATGGTTGCTCATCTAAATAGAAAGATACGTTTGGAGCCAAACCAGCAACACCAGCTGTTGTTAAGTTAGGTGTTGTTGAGGCAAGACCTCTAATGTAAATTGTGCTTTGACCAGGGCCAGATCCACCAGCAGTAACACCAGGTAATTGAGTAAGATAGTCTTCAAATACATTGATTCCTCTCTCCTCTAAAGTTTCCTCGTTTAAAGCATTAACTGAAAGAGGTACATCTTGTAGGCTCTCAGATTTTTTTCGAGCCGTAACAACAACCTCTTCAATTGTTGCATTTTGAGCTGCAATATAACCACTAAAAACTGATGCATTAATTACAGCAAAAGTAGATAACGATGGTAATACCGCAGGTATTAAAGAAGGCGTAATTTCCTTCCGAATTTTGTTTAATTTTTTTAACATAGTTTCCCCTAATTAAGAAATTAATAGTTAAAGGTTAACAAATTACTAAAAACTATACAAATTTAGTTAAGAAGATAGACCTTTTTCTGATGTATGAGTTATTTATAAAGTGGAAATTTAACATTAATTATGTTTCACTAAGGCTAATTTAAGGCTCTATGAACAATTTAAGTAAACCAAGGTTTTTAATTTCGATATTTCTTTTATCATTAATAACTGCGATAGTTTCACTTAATTCTGATATCTCAGAATCATTCTTCCTTGATTTACAGGCCTTTTTATCAAAGTATCTTGGATGGATGATAATTCTGATAGCAAATGGATTTGTTATATTTGCCTTTTTCCTTATTTTTACAAAATATAAGGATATTAGGCTGGGTGGAATTGATGCAAAACCGGCCTACTCTTACGTAAATTGGATTGCTATGTTATTTAGTGCCGGATTAGGCATTGGCTTATTGTTTTATGGAGTAGCTGAACCAATAATGCACCTTAACTCATATCCAGGAATGATAGAGGGAGATTCATCATTTAATGCTGGTAAAGCTATTGGTTTGGCAAATCTTCATTGGGGTTTACACGGTTGGGCCATATATTCACTTTTAGGGTTATGCTTTGCATTTGCTTCTTATAATAAAAAACTTCCTTTTAGAGTAAGTTCTTTATTAGGTCATAAAATTTCAAATAGCAGGCCTTTAGCAATATCAATAGATGTTATTGCAATACTCACAACAGTTCTTGGTGTAACAACTTCTTTAGGATTAGGCACAATTCAGATAAGTTCAGGATTAGAATATGTTTTTTCAATACCTCAAAGCTTTTCTAATCAAATTATTATTATTGCATTAATTACTTTAATCGGTTTAATAAGTGTTTGTCTGGGTCTGGATAAGGGTATTAAAAGGTTATCACAAGTAAATATGGTCCTTGCATCCTCGTTAATGGGATTCATATTTATCTTTGGACCAACTGTTTTTATATTAAATGCATTAATTCAAAATTTTGGTTCATATGTGAATACCCTTATAGAGTCAGCAACATGGACAGAAGTTTATTCTTCTTCATCATGGCAAGATGGATGGACTTTGTTCTTTTACACATGGTGGTTTGCATGGGCGCCATTTGTGTCTTTATTTATTGCAAGAATATCTTATGGAAGATCAATTAAAGAATTTATTATTGGTGTGCTGTTTGTTCCATCATTGATTGTTTTCTTATGGATGGGAATTTTTGGAAATGCTGGTATATATCAAGTATTAAATGAAACAAGTCAATTAAATGAGATAGTTAACAACAACTATACAGTAGCCTTATTTGCCCTATTTGATGTTTATCCGATACCAACATTAATATCAATTTTAGCCTTAACTATAATTGTGACATTTTTTGTTACGTCATCTGACTCAGGTGCTTTGGTAGCATCAATGCTTTCATCAAAAAGCCATGTTGGTATTCATGATGACTCTCCTATCTTATCAAGAGTAACGTGGGCAATACTTTTAGGTATCATTGCAGCTGTTCTATTATATAAAGGAGGCCTAACTGCACTTCAGACTTCTGTAGTCATATGTGGAGTTCCTTTTTCTATAATCGTTGTGTTTGCAATTAGACACTTCTATAACTCGCTTGAATCAGAGCTAGAAAAATATTAGTCTATTTCTTCATCTAATTGCTTTAACTCATCTTCATCCATCTCATCTTCGAAAATTAAATCATTATTAGCATTAAATTTCTTTGCAACAATAAGTGCTGCAACAATAACAATAAGTATGATTCCTATTTGATATAACATTGATTGAATTATTATAATTAAGACTTACCTATATAATAACTCTAAAAAATAAAAAATAAATGGACGCACTTGAAAATATATTGAATCGAGTTTCTGCTAGAAGTCTTGTAGAACCTCATCCGTCGAAAAAAGAGATGGACATAGTCTACAAAGCTGCATTGAGAGCACCTGATCATGCTTGGCTTCGAACAAGTAGTTTTATTGAAGTTAAAGGTGAAAGCTTAAACAAATTATCAAACATATTTGTAACCTATGGAAAATCAGTCCCGGATATATCTGATGAAGTTTTAGATAAATATAAAAATGCTCCTTATAGAGCTCCAATGATCATAATTTTAGTAAATACATTTAAAGAACATCCAAAGGTACCCGCAATAGAGCAAAAATTATCTACTGCAACAGCTGCTCAAAATATTATGCTTGCTTTGAATGCTATGAAATATTCTTGTATCTGGAGAACTGGAAAAATGGCATTCAATGAGCTTATACAAAAAGAACTTGGTCTAGATAATAATCAAGAGATTTTAGGTTATCTATATATTGGAACCGAGTCAGGTGAAAAGAAAAAAATTCCAAATTTAGATATAGATGATTTTGTAAGTTACTTATAAGTTTTTATTCTTGTATCTTAAAGCAGCTGTAAATGCCATTGAAGCAAACACAATTTCTGCTATTAATGATGAAATTCCCAAAGGCGCATCATGGCTGATACTTGCCACAACATTAAAAGTTGCAGCAAACAGGTAAATCATTCCACAACAAAATATAAACTCATATTTCTTCGATAATAATGATAAAAAACACATTACTGAGGAAGCTAAAAAGAAAGCCGTAAAATCCCTTATCTGTGTATTTCTTCCGTCACCATCAAGGTATGACATGCCAAGTGCTTCAGCTGCGGATGCAGGCATAAAAATCCATTGTAATGCTATTAAAAATAAAACAACTCCTAGGACTGTTGATAATGTATTTGCTGTTTTCATAATTGTATGACGTCTGTATTTTCAATTTGGTTATTGAGTATTATAGAGTCTTTTTTATTCACTAAAAAACAATTTTTTTTGTTGCCAAAGCTAACCGAATATTTAGGTAGATCATTTACAAGGTGAAGAGCACAAAAGCCTTCAATAGATATACACTCTGATATAAGTTCATCATTAAGAATTTGATTAACAAATGGAATCCTCTCTGGTTCTTCATCATAATGAGGGCAACATATTCCTTTGACAAAACCAAGGCATGGGAGAATAGCTTGATTGTCCTTCCATGAATCAGTGATACCTTTTTCAAACCAACAAATTGCACCAGCACTTACACCACTCATGATAGTCCCCTTCATATAGGCTTTATGTAAAATCTTATCCAGTTCCCAGTCTCTCCATACCGCCAACATGCTTTTCGTATTTCCGCCACCAACAAAAATAATATCCTGATCACTAATGTGCTTTTCAAGATTAATTGTTCTTTTAAAAAAATCTATATGAGATGTTTTGCAATTAAGTGAATCGAAAGCTTTATAGAAATTTTCTATATACTGGGCATCATCTCCGGTTGCAGTTGGTATGAAACATATTGATGGATTTGTCTTATCAGACTGATCCACAATATATTTTTCAATTTTTAATTCCTTAATTTCTCTGCCAAAACCCCCACCACCAATTGCAATTATCTGTCTCATTTTAATTATTATTTAACTGTAATGTTTTAATTAAATCACCAAGCCATGGCTCGTAATTTTTCCACTGACCAATTCCTTTTTTATATATGGGCTGACGAACCTGTTCTGAACTTGGAGTTCTTACTGTTCTTTTAGTTTTATAAAAATCAATACAACTTTGTTCAAATTTTAAACCACAAAATTCAAGAAGTTTTTTGATTTCATTTTCTGTGTTTTCGATCATATCTTCATATACTACTCTATGTACTTTGCCAGGAAGCACTTTATCCCAATGATCCATAATCCTTAAATAATCTATGTAATAGTTTCCTATTCTATTTTGTGAGTATGTAAATCCTTGGCCTGATCCAAACAGTTGTTTATAGCAACTAAAGCAACAGTCCATTGGATTTCTTCGTGCGTCGATAATTTTTGCATTAGGTAGTATTAAGTGTATTAAGCCTATATGAATAAAGTTATTTGGCATTTTATCAATAAAATATGGCTTATCTGTAACTCTCTGATCTAATGTATTATTAATATAAGATGCACCCATTGCTTGAAACTCCTCTTTTTCAATTTTTGCAAGAGAAGATGGATACTCTGACTTACTTTGAGAATTTTTCTTATTTGCTATTTTTCTTGAAAGCGCAATTATATTTTGTAGTTCCGTAGTCCCTTCTACCAGGGAGTGTGATGATAAGATTTGTTCTATCAAAGTAGATCCTGATCTTGGTAATCCGACAACAAAAATAGGATCAGTGTTGAGATCTCCAACAGCTTTTTTATCTATAAAAAATTTTTCATTGAAAAAATCTATAAGCTCATCACACTCTTCGCTAAATTTTTTTGAATCCCATGGAACTTGTTTACTTTTAAGCGTATTTCCCTTGATGTATGCTGCAATGGATTGCTCATATTGTTTATTATCTTCTTGAGCTTTGCCAAGGGCAAAAAGTAAATGAAAATAATCTTCAATTTTTAAATCCTCATTCTTAAGAAGATCTTTAATATCTTGAATATCTTTTTCAGTAAATTCATATGTTTTAAGATTAGCTAAACTCCAATATGCCTCTCCGTAACCGGTTTTTGCAGTGATTGCATTTTTATATGAAGATATAGCCTCATCAAGATTTCCAACTGCTCTTAAAGTATGACCATAACTTAAATGCAATTGATTATTATTGATTTTTTTATCATTAATTATTATTTCAAAAATTTTGAGAGCTTCATCATGTTGATTTGCAAGCGCTAAATTAACTGCCTTTAATGTTAAGTATTGAGCATTATCATTATCCTTATCTAAAAGTATTTGAATTTGTTCTAATGCTTGAAAAGGTAATTGCCTTTTATAGAGTAGATTTGCATAGCTTAGTCGAGCTTCATCATAATCTGGTGATAGATCTAGAGCTCTTGAAAAAAGATAGCCAGCATCTTTGTAAGCCCTAAATTTTACTCCTATATCTCCAAGCAATTTCATTGCATTAATATCTAGTGGATAATTCTTAAGATAATCTCTCAATATAGGCTCAGCTTTCTTAAGTTTATCTTCTGAAATTAATCTTGCTGCATCTATTAGCTCTTTGGGTATATTTTCTTTTGTATAACTCACTTTTAAATAAAAAAAGGCTGCATCAAAGATACAGCCTTAAATAAGTTTTATAAAATTACTTATTCATTTTCCAACTGTATTTAATACCAAAAGTTCTTGGTCTATTTACAGTTGTTAATTTTTCTATATCTTCACTATTTATGTATAGTTCAGCAACTTCATCAAATACATTGTCAAAATATACTTGAATCGATGCCTGATCACTAACATCCATAGTGTATGACAAGCTGCCAATTCCATAAGAATCTTGCATTTCTCTGTCATCGTAGAAAAGATCGTTCCACATTTTATCTACAAATGCGTAATTGAAATCAATTCTAGATTTGTCAGATATCTCAGCTGTTAAACCAAAATTACCTTTTTTATCTGGGGTGAAAGGTAAATCTTGATTTTCTCTAGCTTCAACTGCACCCCTCAGAACGTAGTCCTCTGTCAACACAGCATCATTTTTTGCAAATGCAAAAGTTGCTGATACCTTATCAGAAAGAATTATCTTTGAATCAATTTCAAATCCAATACTTTTAGCTTCACCAACATTGTCCACTAAACCGAGCAATGAGATGTCAGGATCAAACCAACCTAGTTGTATATCATCCCACTTCATCGAATAAACTGCGCCGTTTAGTCTTAATTTTCCATCCATCAAAATGGTTTTGAAACCAAATTCGTAATTTGTTAAGAAGTCAGCATCATAGGTTGCTCCAAGTTGAGTAGTCCTATTCGTTCCACCAGGTCTATATCCCTCAGACACTGTTGCATAAACCATAGCATCATCAGTAGCTTGATAAGAAATATTAACTTTTGAAATACTATCGCTACCATCATAAAGAGAATCTACATTATCAGACCTAGTAGTACTTCCGAGAATATAATTTGGCCACCATACAGTACCAACAAATCCCTTAAGAGTAGTTTCATTATCAAAACTTCTGTGACCTAATGTAACTTCAGTTTTATCATTTAGCTGAACATAGACTTCACCAAAGACAGCTGATTCTTCTTCATATCTAACCTGATCTGTTTGATAATATAGATCATCAGACTCCGGAACTGCTGCCGCAGGATTGATAGCAGGCACATGCCATTGAGAATCATAAGCAGTTTCGTTTTCAGTCATAAATGCACCAACTATCCAGTTAAATCTACCATCTGAGTTAGAGGCTAATCTAATTTCAGTAGTGTCATACTCTTGATGAGTATCATTTTCAAATTGAATACTTGGATCTACACATGGTCCAAAATAATATTCATAACATGTGTAATAACCTTCGACATATCCATCAATAGAATAATGCGAATAGTCACTTAAAACCTCAAAATCTCTTTCAAGAGATGATGTTGTAAATGTTAAGTCTGCAAAACCAAGATCTCCTGAAACTGTTACTGAAAATCTATCCCACTCATCATGGGTGGTATCATCATAAAATCTGCTGACATTATATCTACCTAATTTATCTGGGTTATGATCCCAAACACCATCAGTCTCAGTTTCTTGACCCATAAAGTTTGCATCAATTTTCCAGCTATCATTTAGATCAACCCTTAACGCAGCTCTGTAACCTTCTTTCACAGCATCATTAAAGTTATCTTCAACAAACATTTCATTAGTTCTTGTAATTCCACTTAATGGGAATGTTATCGAATCACTAACTGAATCGATGTAACCACCGTCATCATCATTGAAGCCAACAAATCGCATTGCAATATTTTCTGATAAAGGAATGTTTACAAAGCCCTCAACCATAGTGCTATCGTCACCACCTGAGGTAGATTCAACAGAAACATTTACTCCTGAATCGAATTCGCTTGATGGCTTATTGGTAATAATCTTAAGATTACCAGCCTGAGATGCTGCTCCATATAATGTGCCTTGTGGTCCTGATAGAGCTTCAACTCTCTCAATGTCATAGACATGGACATCTAGATTATCTCCAATCATAGTTACAGGAGATTCATCGAGATAAATTGCAACTGCAGGTCCTTGTAGAGACTGATTTGAGTTACCACCGTCAGATATGCCCCTCATAAATATTTGACCTTGTCCAGGTCTTCTTTGAGTAGCTGACGCAGATGGAAGTTGCAAAACATAGTCAGCAAAATCCTTGATATTTAAATTATCTAGCTCAGTTGCAGAAAGTGTTGAAACACTTATAGGCACATTCTGAAGATTTTCAGATTTTTTTTGTGCAGTTACTATAACCTCTTCGATGGTTGCATCTTGAGACAAGACATCCGAAGCCATAAATACTGATGACGCAAAAACAGTTGCCTTTGTAACAGCTTTATGAACTTTTTCAAAATGAAATATATTCATGTATTACCCCCTAAAAGTAATAAAAATGTAAATAAAATATACAATAATTTTAAAATATAGTAAATTTATATGACATATTAAATTTAGTCATGATTAGCATAAAAAAACTTACAAAGATCGCATTGATTCCAATTATTTTGTTAATTGTCTTAGGTTGTTCAAGAGATAATTTTTCCTTTTTGCCATTAAATGAAGACTGGGTTGTTGATGAAATAGAAGCTACTAAATGGTCCATGGTTAAGCATAATAATCTTCCAACATTAACTGGCTCAATCGAGTGGAAAAA
>TARA_B100001057_G_scaffold493394_1_pt1 | contig 12870 bp, 11 predicted proteins | sample TARA_B100001057 | Tara Oceans TARA_B100001057 (sample SAMEA2621839) | marine metagenome | biome: marine biome (ENVO:00000447); feature: surface water layer (ENVO:00002042); material: "saline water (ENVO:00002010), including plankton (ENVO:xxxxxxxx)" | depth 5 m
GCGATAATTCATAGCCGGGCTAGTGTGGGGGTAGAAGCGCCAGAAGTGACGGTTGAGGTGCATATCAGCAATGGAATGCCGGGGTTCACGCTGGTGGGATTGCCTGAAACGACAGTCAAAGAGTCTAAGGACAGAGTCAGAAGTGCCATCATCAATTCTCGCTTTGAGTTTCCATCGAAAAGAATCACGGTCAACCTTGCTCCAGCGGATTTGCCAAAAGAGGGCGGGCGTTTTGATTTACCGATTGCGCTTGGAATCTTAGTTGCCTCTGAGCAACTACCTAACTCCAAGATCGCGCAACATGAGTTTATTGGTGAATTGGCATTGTCTGGAGAACTGCGCTCAGTGAAAGGGGTGCTGCCAGCGACACTGGCTGCTGATAGTGTCGAGCGCTGCTTAGTTGTGCCGCATCACAATGGTGATCAGGCGGCCCTAGTGGGTAAGGGGGCCCATAAGTCGGCTCAAAGCCTATTGGAAGTTTGCGCAGATATGTGTGGTCAGGCTCAACTGGGTTTGTATCGTACTGAGCAACATCAAGTCGATGTGTCTGAGCTTCGCGACTTGCAGGACATCATTGGCCAACAGCAGGGTAAGCGAGCATTAGAGATCGCAGCGGCGGGTAACCATAACTTACTTTTTCTCGGACCTCCCGGAACGGGCAAGACTATGTTGGCGTCTCGTCTACGTGATTTATTACCTGACATGAGTGATGACGAGGCGATGGAAACTGCATCGGTGGCTTCGTTAACTCAGCAAGAGATTAATCAGTACAACTGGAAGCAACGTCCGTTTCGCGCACCACATCATTCGAGCTCAATGGCTGCGCTGGTTGGTGGTGGCTCTGTACCTCGACCCGGAGAGATATCTTTGGCGCACAATGGCCTTTTGTTTCTTGATGAGATGCCCGAGTTTGAGCGCAAGGTGCTCGATTCATTGCGTGAGCCACTGGAGTCGGGTGAAATCATTATCTCGCGGGTGGCGGGTAAAACTCGCTTTCCAGCGCGTTTCCAGTTAATTGGTGCATTAAATCCAAGTCCAACCGGTTACTACGAGGGCAATCAAGCACGCGCTAACCCACAGATCATATTGCGCTACCTCAACCGACTATCAGGGCCGTTGCTTGACCGATTTGATATGTCTCTCGAAATTCCACTTTTACCCAAAGGAATGCTCGCCGAAGGTGGTGATCGCGGCGAGACAACCCAGGTAGTAAAGCAAAGAGTTAAGCAGGCTCGTCAAACCATGCTGTCTAGGAACCATAAATCGAATGCACTGCTCAGTAGTCGAGAAATTGAAAAGTACTGCCCATTGAGACGCGAAGATGCGGAGTTTCTCGAAACAGCACTGCATCGTTTAGGATTATCGATTCGCGCCTATCACCGAATCATCAAGGTCGCACGAACTATTGCTGATCTGGATGGTAACGAGCAGATAGAAAAGAAACACTTATCGGAAGCTCTCGGTTATCGCGCGATGGATAGATTATTGAAGCAACTTACGGCACAAGCTGTGTAGTGAAAAGCAGAAAAAAAGCCTGCATAGATACAGGCTTTGGTTTGGTAGTGCATCCGTATCGGCTGGGGTTAGAACTTGTAGTTCAAGCCAACAGAAACAATGTATTGAGACTCATCATAGAAGGTAATATTCGAGTCGCTCGTACCGTAACCTGCAAGAGAAACGAACGACCAGTTTTCCCAATCCATGAATTGATCATATTCATATGCGGCGAATAGGTTGATGTTGTCATCACTGCGCTTCTTTTGGAAAGTCATGCTGCTTGCATCGTAAGAGCGCAGATTGTAACCCGCTGTTAGTGCGTATTGGTGACGACCCATACCACCAAACAAGCTAACCTCACCACCGAACTGTTCGAACGATGCCGCATCGCCTTCTGCATCACTGGATTGATAAATTAAAGACGGCACTAACATCATGGTGCTGCTGATAGGTTGGCGATACTGACCTTTTATGTAGAAGGTATCGGCATCGCGCTTTAGTGCGTCTTCAACTAGATCGTTTTTCACATCTTTAATTGCGTAAGCCATATCTAGTGAGAACGCAGAGCCAGCAATACTTTCTAGTTTTAGACGGAACGCATTACCGGTTTCATCGGTTTTACTACGAGATGAGCTCGTGTTGTATGGATCAGCCCAAGTTTCACCAGACATTATCGTCGGCAGAATGGATGCGTCAATCACCATGCCAGAATTAAGCTGGTATTTATAACCTAACTCAAGCACTAAAGTACCCGTTGCCACGTCATCACGTGCAGTACCAGTATAAACCTGATGGTTTAGCGTTTCACCAAAGGTATAAGCAATGTGGCCGAGAGGTGAAACTAAAAATGAGCTATCAGACGAAGCTTTTTGATTGGTTGAGGAGATCTTACTGTCAGCGTCGGTATTAAAGTTTGAGGTCGAAGATGTGACACCTGTGTTGATAGAGATTTCACCACTGAAGCCTTGCTCATCAGCAAGCTTGGCAAATGCGGGCGCAGCGGCAACACTAAGCGCTAATAATGTATATTTGATTTTCATTCAGAGGCTCCTTGCCCCAGTGATTGGTAGCAATAAATCGATATTGATAAAAAGCTGTAGAAAACAATAACGCCTAAAAGTTCACTTTATCGTGTGTCTTATAAGTGTTGACTGAACCGTGTCCCCAAACAATGTTTTTGTGAGAGATAACTAAAAAGTGCCTGGTGCAAAAAAGGAAGCCAAAGCTTCCTTAATTTGGATTTTGATTTTTTACTTTTTCAGTAAGAAGTTAACCAATTCGAAGTATTCATCTAGGCCGTTGATGCCTTGTGCTTCTACTAGGTAACGATTATTTACTATAACGGCAGGAACACCAGAAAGGCCGCTATCTTTGAATGCTTTATCAAAGCGACGAACCATGGAATCTACTGCAAAGCCGTTGTAAGCCGCATCAAACTTCTTCGCATCAATCCCTTCATCTATAAAGATTTGACGCAGTTCTGCTTCATCGCGTGGTGGCTTGCGCATATTGTGAATGCGGTTAAACATCACTGGTACCATTTTGTCTTCGACTTTTAGTGCAATCATAGTCGCGTAAGCTTTGCTCATTGGCAGGCCCATCTTGCCACCCATGAATGAAACATGGTTTTTCTGCAGCGTAGCGTCTTTCGGTAACTGCTGTTTTAGCTGCTGGATGATAGGTTCAAAGCTATTACAGTGTGGGCAGTAGAACGAGAAGAATTCAGTTACCATAGGTTTCTTTGATGCTTTTAGATCAAGAACTTTATAGTGCTCACCTTCGTTAAATTTCGCAGCGTGAGCTGACAGGCTCAACATGATCAATGAGAAAAATGCGAATAGCTTTTTCATTTATTCAATCTCCATTATGTTTGAATTTTTATCTAGTTATATGTTGCGATTGCGGTTACCACTGAGGCATTAACGAAAGTGGTGGCTCTTGCAGGGTAGCAATTTGTTCTTTACAAGCAAGTACTTGTTGCTCCCAATATTTAGGGTCATTGAACCATGGGAAGGCCAACGGAAACGCTGGGTCGTCCCATCGCTTAGCTAACCATGCCATGTAATGCACCATACGTAGACCGCGCAGGGGCTCAATTAGTTTCAGTTGTGAGCTATTAAAATCGCAAAACTCTTGGTAATTCTCTAGCAGAATATCCAGTTGCATCAGCTTATCTTGGCGTTCACCATTCAGCAGCATCCATAGGTCTTGGACGGCTGGGCCGTTACGTGCATCATCGAGATCGACGAACATTGGTCCATCGCGCCATAAGATATTACCTGGGTGGCAATCACCATGCAGGCGGATGTTCTCAACGTTGTTCGGCCATTGACTCTCTAACTCTTTGATCAGCAAGTCGATGTCTTTAAAGAAGGCGTTCTCTAGATGCATCGGGATAAACTGAGAGTTTTCTAATATCTTACGTGGTTGATGCAGATATTCATTTAGGCTGATCGTCGGACGATGCTGAAAGGTTTTCGCTGCACTCGCCTTATGGATTCTGCCAAGGAAACGGCCAACGCCTTCTAATTGATCCAGATTATCTACTTCATACTGTCTGCCACCGACGCTCTCAAATAGCGCGAACAGGTAGCCTTGATACTCATGCAAGGTAGCACCATGGATACGCATTGGAGGCGCGATGGGAATTTCTTGGTCGATGAGCTCTAATGCAAAGTCATGCTCTTCTTGGATCTGTGCTTTGTTCCAGCGCTGAGGGCGATAAAACTTAACGACGTAGCGTTTACGGTCTTCATCGGTGAATTGATAGACCCGGTTTTCGTAGCTGTTCAGAGCAAGGAGCCCGGACTCAGCTCGTACCCCAATGCTCTCCAGTGCGTACCACATGAAGTCGGGGGTCAGGTTATCAAAGTTAAAGGCTTGCATCGTCATATAATAAAAAAGGCTCATTACTGAGCCTTTTTCCATTTATTAGGTGTTATACCAATCGTGTGTGATTAGTATCAGAGCTTCTTGATAAAGCGGCTTTCTACTTCCATCGTAAACTCTTCATTATCCGAGAGTATAAACTGAATTGTCGAAACAGGTGAGCTCAGTTTCTCAGGATCGGCACCTAAACTGATAGGTAGGTTCAAAACCTCGCCCGGAGCAACCGTCACGGTCTGCTTGCCGTACCAAATTGAACCTGGTAATCCGTTGACTTCGAGCTTGTACTCTTGTTCTTGTTGAGTCTTATTGATCACTTTGAGGGTATAGGTGTTTTCAACTAGCCCTTGAGTGTTGACTCTGAACAGTTGGTTTCTATCACGCAGAACGCTTAATCCTGCTGGGTCGACGCTAGCGATTTGTACAAAGAACAAGCCAAGCATAAGAACAAGTATTGCACCATAGCCCAATAACTTAGGACGTATTACTTTAGTCGATCGTCCTTCAAGCCTATGCTCCGTAGTGTAGTTAATCAGTCCTTTGTCATAGCCCATACGCTCCATGGTCTTGTCACAAGCATCAATACACGCACCACAGTTAATACATTCGTATTGCAGGCCGTCACGGATATCAATGCCCGTCGGACACACTTGCACACACAAGTTACAGTCAATACAGTCGCCAAGACCAAGCGCTTTTGGATCCGCCTTGCGAGAACGAGGGCCACGGCTCTCACCACGCTTGTTATCGTAGCCTACGATGAAAGTATCTTTATCAAACATCGCAGATTGGAAGCGAGCATAAGGACACATGTGCAGACACACAATTGAACGCATCCAACCAGCGTTGGCATAAGTACAGCCTGCGAAGAACAGTACCCAGAACACAGGCCAGAACGAAGAGTTAAAGGTAAAGAAACCAACCACTAGTTCTTTGATTGGAATGAAGTAACCAACAAAGGTTAAACCGGTCGCAATCGCAATCGCCCACCACGCAATGTGCTTGATGGTTTTTCTGATCATCAGGTTGGTGGTCAACTTGCCAGAATCTTGTTTTCTTCGCTTATTGGCAGCACCTTCCAGTTTCTCTTCGAACCAGATATACATGAAGGTCCATACGGTTTGCGGGCACAGGTAACCACACCAAACACGGCCTAAAAAGGTGGTGATAAAGAACAGGCCAAAGGCGGCAATCATGAATAAGATCGCGAGTAGGGTGAGATCTTGCGGGTATAACGTGGTGCCGAAGAAGTTGAACTGCTGGCTACCGATATCGAGCAAGATTGCTTGTCGCTCTCCAAATGGAATCCATGGGGTCAGCGAAAAAAGTAAAAGTAAGAACCAACCGCCGTAGCGGCGTAATTGTTGGAATTTACCTTTGCTTTCTCGAACATAGATTCGGTTATTTGGGTTAAAGCGATCTCCATTACCTTTATGTGTCTTAGGGTTAAAGGTTTTAGGAGTCACATCTTTGATATCGATTTTATCCTGACTCATGGACTATCCTTTTGGTGGCTATACCCTTCTTCGAGAGTATTGACGACATTGCTTTAAAAATATGATGTGAGAGGATCTAAGTTTAAGTTTGGTGCAAGGCTGAAAGAGCACTCACTCTTATTATTTTAGAAGACCCTTATGGGTGGCGATTATAGCGACAATCTTGTTGTCATTTCTTTAACGCAATCAACCTTTAACAACAAAAGTCATAACAGTTGTGACGAAAAAATAGCGAACAGAAACAAAAAAGCGACCGAGTGGTCGCTTTTTTAAATTGAGCTATTTATCTATAACGAGATCGCGTTTTAACACATAGAGATGATTAAAGTAGGCCACGTGCTTTTAGGATTGCGGTTTTGAAATCGTCTTCTTGGTCTTTTTTAAGGCCTGGAATCATTTCATCTTTCTCGCTGTTGCGCATTTTCAGATGATAGATAAGAACATCGTCAGTTAGGTCTTCAAGCTTGCCATCGTAGCCTGCTTCTTTTGACAGCTTAATGATGAACTCCAATAAGTTAAGCTCTTGATCTTTTTGCCACTCAGGCTCCATCAGTTCAAGCAGTTCTTCTATGCGGTGACACTTCATACTTTATTCTCCACAAATTTTATAATGATTTGTGGTTAAGGTATCAAATCGGTTAAGGGATACCAACGTGCAAACGCATTTTCAGAGTATGTCGGGCAAGAAAAAAGCGCAGTAAAAACTGCGCTTTTTGTTAAGCGGCTTTAATTCCTTTTGTTGTAGTCGGTGCTAATAAAGCAGTCTTCTCAACTAAAGTCATTGTAGGAGCCAATTTTTTTGCCGTTGGAGTAGCAACAAAGCCACTACGACGACGCATCGCACTACGGTTGGTGTGCGAGAACCTGACAGCTGTTGGGCGCATTAATTTACCTAACGGTCAGGCATATCCATTGCCAATCTAATGGCCTGATTCACTATGAGATCCACCTCAATTGCTTGAAGAGTCACTCGTCTGGCTTCCGCCAATCCGAATAGTAAATCAGGATAATGATATGCATGCATACCGAGTATCAGATTATCACTATCTCAGTTATCGATCGACGCTTGAGTGATAAATAGACGATATTAGAGCTAAAATTGTGTGAGGCAGTATATTTGAGTTTGAACCTCTTTCAGGCTTAAGATGATGCTTTAAAGGAGGTGCATATGTCGTTCTTAAAGAAAACGTTAGCAAGTTTTGGTATTGGGTCGGCCAAGGTCGACTCTGTATTGCAACAGGAAGTGCTGTACCCAGGGCAGAAGGCGAGCATTATTGTGCATGTGTATGGTGGCGCCCAGCCGCAGGAGATCGACAATATCGATCTTAATCTGTGCTGTCGTTACGTCAAAGAAGTCACCATGAACTCGCAAAGGCAAGAGGGCGGTCAAACACGCCGCATGCAGCAGAAATACTCACTAGCAAAATGGAGTCTGCCATACGCGTTTGTTATTCAGCCGGGTGAAACTCGCGACTTTGAGTGTGAGTTTGATGTTCCGTTGAACACACCGGTGACGATTGGCGATTCCAAGGTGTGGCTGGAAACAGGGTTAGACATCGCGATGGCGATTGACCCCTCGGATAAAGATATCTTAACGGTTCGCCCTGATGCACTCCTTGATGGCATTTTTAACGAACTGGAAGCTCAAGGCCTACGTATTCGTCAGGTTGAGTGTGAGGCGGTTGATGGCTTTGAACTACCATTTGTTCAAGAGTTTGAGTTTGTTCCAACTACTGGGCCTTACCATGGCCGCTGGCGCGAGTTGGAAGTGGTTGCTCATCGAGATGACAAAGAACTTAAGCTATGGTTTGAAATAGACCGCAATCGCGATGGGGCAAAAGGTATGTTGGCAAGCTTGCTAGGCATTGGCCAATTGCATCGACAGTTGAGCGTTCCACTCGATACCTCCCCAGAAGAGGCGGGTAAGATGGTCATTGAGTACCTAGAAAACGCGTCTTAGTGTTTTCTTAATAAATGATGTTTAAGGGATCGGTTGTCTCTGATCTTCTGAAGTTCTACATGTCATAAAAATTTAAGCTTACACGTGTACGCTTAATGTGTAATACTAGCGTTATCGAACATTTACTCTAGTAGGATAATCATGTCTGCATCATCGGCGAGCGAATACAGTGACATCGAAGAACGCGCCAATGCGATAACCCATGGCTTGGGCGTTGTACTTGGCGTGGTTGGTCTAATCCTGCTACTGATCCGTGCGTTTGACCATCAAGCCGACACACTGACGATTACCAGTATGGCGGTGTATGGCAGCAGTATTATCCTGTTGTTTCTTGCTTCTACGCTTTACCACTCTATCACTACCGAGAAAACCAAACGCCTGCTGAAAACTCTCGATCACTGCGCGATTTACCTACTGATAGCAGGCAGCTACACACCATTCTTACTGGTTAGCTTAAGAACGCCACTAGCGATGGGCTTGATGGCGGTGATTTGGGGAATTGCACTGGTCGGTATTATTATGAAGATAGCCTTCGTCTACCGATTTAAGCGCTTGTCATTGGTGACTTACTTAGCAATGGGCTGGTTGTCACTGATCGTGGTGTATCAACTGGCGATGAATATTGATATGGGCGGCTTGGTGTTGTTAGCACTCGGTGGCGTGATTTACTCGTTAGGTGTGATTTTCTATGTAGCTAAGCGCATCCCTTACAATCATGCCATCTGGCACTTGTTTGTGTTGGCGGGTTGCGCTTGCCACTTCTTTGCGATCTATCTGTACGTGACCCCGGTTTAGCGAGTCAGTACTTCAACGATTTCTGCTTTAATTTGGTACTCAGGGTACTGCTCAACCTCTAGCTTGATCGAGGTGCCTTCAGCATCCGTTTTTGGCCGAAGGTAGGTATCTGCTATACGCTTGATTGATTTCCAAACGGAGACCGTTTTCTCTTCTAAAAGCTCACCGCTGGCAGAATAAAGGTCGAGCTTTACCGATACCAAGATCACAGCTTGTGTACTTTGGTTGGTAATCGCCGTTGGGATAATCAGCTCACCATCTTCATAGTGGCTAGCACCGAGTACCACATCAACCCCTGATTGTGACAGCTGCAGGCTTGGCTTCTTGCTATCAACAACAATCGTCGTACCTTGCACATTCGTTGCAACCGGAACGGCGACAACAGGTGCGGCAGCAACAGGCATCGTACTTTTTGACGTTACTGCTTCTTTGGTTTTCTGCTGTGGTGCCATGTATTGCCACGTAAAATCATCTTTCAGCAATATCTGTTTGCCATCTTGCAGAGTCACCATCTGATCGGCCAATGCCGAACTGCTCAGCAGTGCGCTTGCGATAAGTAGGTATGATCTCATCTCTATATCCTTAAGTATTTGTGTAACTAGCGTCGCCAGAAGGCTGGGAAGAATAGAACGATAAGCGTCAGGATCTCGAGTCTTCCCATCAACATGCCGAAGCTTAGTAACCATTTAGCACCGTCTGGCAGTGGAGCAAAGTTACCTGTTGGACCGATAACACTACCCATTCCTGGGCCCACGTTAGCAACTGCCGTCACAGCACCAGAGATACTGGTGATTGGGTCCAATCCCATCGCACTCAAACCGCCAGCGATTAAGATAATCGTAATAAAGAACATCAAACCAAATGCTACCAATGAGCGCACGATATCGTCGCTCACAGGACGTTGATTGTAGCGTTGAACAAATACGCCTGATGGGTGAATCAACTTCATCATCTGTTTGTGAAGCATCGTCATCGCTATCTGGAAGCGGAAGATCTTGATACCACCCGAGGTTGAACCTGAACATGCGCCAGCCATCATCAAGAAGGCAAACAAGGTGGTGGGTAGTGCGCCCCATGCTGTGAAGTCTTCCAAACCAAAACCGGTAGTGGTGACCACGGACACGATGTTGAACATAGAAACACGCAGTGCATCCAAAACGGTGTAGCCATCTCTCACCACTAGCCATGCTGAAATGACCACACTGGTGAACAAGAATAGGTAAGTGAAGCCTTTCACTTGAGCATCTTTGTAGAGGATAGACAGTTTTCTACCGCGCAATGCGCTAACAAAAAGTAGGAACGGTAAGCCACCGAGGAACATGAACAGAGTGCCCACCCAGTGAGCGGTATTTGAGAAGTGGTTCATCGAGCCATCTGAAGTCGAGTAACCGCCAGTCGATAGTGTGGTAAACGAGTGGTTGATGGCATCAAACACGCTCATGCCTGCAAACAGGTAGCTCACTAGGCATAAGCCCGTTAATACGAGATAAACCGCTACGATGTTCTTGGCGACTGTTTTTGCTCGAGGGCTACTTTTATCGGACCAATCGGAAGACTCAGTTTGGAATAGGCGCATACCACCGACGTTGAGCATCGGCAGTACTGCCACCGCCATTACGATGAAACCAATGCCACCAAGCCATTGCAGTATTGAGCGCCACAGCAGAATACTTGGTGCCATGCTGTCTAAGCCACTCAGTACTGTTGAACCGGTTGTGGTAATCCCCGACATGGTTTCAAAGTAAGCGTCAGTAAAGCTGATGTGGTTGATGAATACGAACGGCAGCGCGGCGAAGGCACTGGCTATTGTCCATACCAGAGAGGTGATCAGGAACATATCCCGCACCCCAAGTCTGAACTTAGCAGAGCGGCCTAAACTCAAGCAGATGAACGCCACGATGTGCGTGATCACTACTGATTGACCGAATTCGAGAAAACCACCTGTGCCAGTAAAGAAGGCCACTAGTGTTGGGATGTACATGAAAAGGGCCAGTTTTGATAACACTAACCCTATCACTAATAATATAGGACGAAAATTGACCATAGCTTAATGCCTAAGCGCGTTGTTACGTGAAGACTTATGAGAACAAGGCTACAAGAAGAACGGACTCGGTTGGAAAAGAGACTCAACATCAGGTACGTATTTCTTGTCTACTAGGAACATTACTACGTGGTCATCTTGTTCGATCACGGTTCTATCGTGCGCGATAAGCACCTCTTCTCCGCGAACAATGGCACCAATGGTGGTACCCGGTGGTAGCTTGATATCGCCAATTGCTCGGCCAACGACTTTAGATGTGGTTTCGTCACCGTGGGCAATCGCTTCGATAGCCTCAGCAGCACCGCGACGAAGAGAAGATACGTTAACAATATCAGCACGGCGAACGTGAGTAAGTAGCGCAGAAATGGTCGCTTGTTGTGGGGAGATTGCAATGTCAATCACACCACCTTGTACAAGGTCTACATAGGCACCGCGCTGAATCAGTACCATTACCTTCTTAGCACCCATTCGCTTGGCCAGCATTGCAGACATGATGTTGGTTTCATCTTCATTGGTTAGGGCAATGAATACATCAACCTGATCGATGTTCTCTTCGGTGAGTAGCTCTTGGTCTGCTGCATCACCACAGAATACGATGGTGTTTTCTAATTCTTCAGATAGCTTCTCTGCACGTGTGTAGCTACGCTCGATAAGCTTGATGCTGTAGCTCTGCTCAAGGCGTTTTGCTAGGCTTGCACCGATGTTACCACCACCAACAATCATGATGCGGCGGTACGGTTTTTCTAGGCGCTGTAGCTCACTCATTACTGAGCGGATATGGTTACTTGCCGCGACAAAGAACACTTCATCATCGGCTTCAATGATGGTGGTGCCTTGTGGGCGAATAGGGCGACCTTGACGGAAGATTGCCGCCACACGTGTATCGATGTGTGGCATGTGCTCACGTAAAGCAGATAGGGCATTACCAACCAGTGGACCACCGTAGTAGGCTTTTACCGCTACTAGGCTGACTTTCTGCTCTGCGAAGCTCACCACTTGTAGTGCGCCTGGGTATTGGATCAAGCGCTCAATGTAGCTGGTAACCAGCTCTTCCGGCGCGATCAGGTGATCGACAGGGATGGCGCCTGATTTGAACAGCGCTTCTTTCTCTTCCAGGTATTCTGGAGAACGAATGCGGGCAATTCGGTTTGGCGTATTAAAAAGAGAGAAGGCAACCTGACATGCGGCCATGTTGGTTTCATCCATGTTGGTTACTGCAACCAACATGTCGGCGTCTTGCGCACCTGCTTCACGTAGTGTGTTTGGGTGGCTGGCATAGCCGTTTACAACCCTAAGGTCATATTTATCTTGAAGTTCACGCAGTCGGTCGGCATTACGGTCGACGATCGTGATGTCATTGTTTTCACCCACTAGGTTTTCAGCAAGGGTACCGCCTACTTGTCCAGCACCTAGGATAATGATCTTCATAGCCTTTCTCTTATTTTTGCCGTTGTTATTCTAGTGTTCTCATTTTGCTTGGATAATGCACTAGAAAGAAACAGCGGCTAAGAAATAAAATTCTTAGCCGCTGTTAATTGTTATGCCTGTTTTACTAGAATCGCGTAGTAGAAGCCATCCATATCTTCTTCACCAGGCAGTATTTGACGACCCGGATTTTCGATATCAGACCCAACTAGTGTTGCGTTCTCAGTACGTTCTAGGAATGCTTTCACCTGCAGAACGTTCTCTTGTGGTGTGATAGAACATGTTGCGTAAACCATGGTGCCGCCTTCTTTCAACTGGCGCCACATTGCATCCATGATCTCACTTTGCAGTTCAGCAAGCGCTTCAATATCAGATGCACGACGCAGCCATTTGATGTCTGGGTGACGACGGATGACGCCAGTCGCCGAACAAGGTGCATCAAGTAGGATACGATCGAACTTATCGCCCATCCACCACTCTTCAGGGTAACGAGCATCGCCACAAATTACGTCGGCACGCAGTTGTAGACGTTCAAGGTTATCGTAAACGCGGTCTAAGCGTTTAACATCACAGTCAATCGCAACAACCTCTGTGTCGTTAGTGTGCTCAAGAATGTGTGCGGTTTTGCCGCCTGGTGCTGCACAACAGTCTAGGATCAGCTCACCGTCTTTTGGTGTTAGGTAATCAACCGAAAGCTGAGCCGCTGCGTCCTGTACTGAAACCCAACCTTTGTCGAAGCCTGGCAATAAAGTTACATCACAAGGTGAAGC
>TARA_B100001057_G_scaffold494113_1_pt1 | contig 12863 bp, 21 predicted proteins | sample TARA_B100001057 | Tara Oceans TARA_B100001057 (sample SAMEA2621839) | marine metagenome | biome: marine biome (ENVO:00000447); feature: surface water layer (ENVO:00002042); material: "saline water (ENVO:00002010), including plankton (ENVO:xxxxxxxx)" | depth 5 m
TAAAATACACAAGCCATTAATACATCTTCAAAAAATATTTCAGCTGTTTGTGGCCTAGCTATATATTCTAAAAAGAAATGATTAGGTGGAACATCTAACATGCTAAAACTAGTTAAACCATGTAATGATCCGTTAGAACCTCTACTGTCTACCGTTCCAGATATATCATAACTGTCACAACCAAAAGCACCTAAATCTTCATTACCTGGATACTTAACTCCATTCTTTACTATTACACGATTTTGTAAGTTTTCAGGTGGAACCCAGGTTACTAAAAATCTACCGCTGTTATTTGGAACAAATATAACGCTAGTATCTTTTATTCCATCTCTCCATTGGAAACTACCTTTTGTCACTAAAGAGCTATGTTTTAAATCTCCGTTAAAATCAATTTGCTCGTATATTTTTGTTAAATTAAAAAGAGACTGTTTAGCTTCATCTCTAAAAGCATGTTCTTCGGTTCTTGGAAATTGTCTATAAAATTCATTTAAAGCATCTTGATCTCCCTTTAAACCGTTGACTTCATTTTGCCAATATTCTATTACACCTAAATCTATTATATCTCCATGCGGTCCAACACTTTCAGTCTCTGGTGTTTCGAATACAGGTACGCCATAAGAATCAATGTATCCTTCGTAGTTCCATTCCATAGGTATGAACAAACTATATAATCCCGAGCGAGTCTGTCCGTTGCGGTTTCGTTTTGTAACGTCGGAGTCATAATATAGTTTTTTAAAGTTATCACCACCTTTGTCTAACGCATTACAGGTACTACCCATCATACATTTACCAATAATTCTACTACCTAATCTTAATGTGGTTTTCGTAACCCTCCAGTTGTTGAGGATGTTGTTCGGCCTTTCCCATTTACCCGATTCATCATGGACGAGGAGTTTAAGCTTCTCCCCATCGTAGGAGTTATCACCTGTATTTTTCCAGTCGATCGTGGTGTCAAGCCCTTGTAACTCCTGTTGGGTTTCGTCGGGGGTAATGGTAAGTTTTCTACGGGTGAACTTACTTGCTGGGACACGGTAGGCAAGCTCGGTCTTCGGACGGTCCATTCCGTCCTGAATCGGTTTGAAAAAGAAGGGATAGTTAACCGATATGGGTACCACCTTGTCTGTAAACATGGTCTTAGCATCTGGCCCAGACTTGGATAATATACCATATCTAGAGTCACTTGATATGGTTGCCATATTAACAACCTCTCCTGATGCCATAAAGGAAAACCCAGAACGTCTGTTCTTAAGGTAGCACATCCCATAGGATCGTGGATCTGCCTTGCAAGCTTCCCAAAAGATAAAGAATAATCTGTTTGCTTCCCGATAATCTGGTTTCCCAACATCAATTTTGGACCACTGCAAGTACATAAAATGAGTACCGCTAATGTAAGTAGCCACACCTTTATTATAGAACCAAAAACCTTCGTCTCTACGAGTAAATTCTTTATCAATGTAGTCATACCATTTTTCCTTGAAATCAATAGGGTATCTTTCCCAATCAAATATCGTTTTTATTTTTTTTAATTCAACAGGTATAGGGCTTTGTTCCCAAGTATTAGATTTAAACTTGTGTACGTCTTTTGGTTGTTTTGGTAAAGCAATTTTTAGGTTTTGTATTTCATAAATATCACCTATTTTACCTGTTTTACTTATAACAATAACGTCGTGTTCTTTGTTATAACCGTATTTCCATTTATTATATCTATTGTTTTTTTTGATTACATGTGGCTTTATATAATCATCTAAAACTTTATAAAGGGTTTGAGTATACATTATTTAGATCTACCTTCAGCAAAACCCTTAAAAGTTCTTTCTTTTTTAACTTCTTTAGGTTTATCATTTAACATGTCTTCTTCTTCCTGTATACGTTGTAGTATTTCAAACGCGTCAAATATAGCTAGTTTTTTTGTAGCAGCAGCATTTTTAAGTCTATCAGCTGATATATCATCGTCTGAATCTACAATAGCTTCTTTTGCTACTTTTATTAACTCCTCAACTGCTTTTTGCCCAGCTTGGATTATACTCTGTTTGGTCTTTTTTATATCCATGTTCTAATAAAATATCATTTGATTTCATACAATATAAACGTTCTCCGTCTATATTAAACTCCCATTCAGACCCAGCCTTATAAGTAACTATATGTCCTGGAGTTATTTTTAGCTCTTCTAAGAAACTATTACCTATTTTTAATATGCCAATACTGTTTGATTCTTTTTTATTTGTTAGAACGTCTTCATTTTTAATAGGCATTACAAAACATCTATCATTCAAAGATTTCCAGTGTTTTTTCCTTTTATACAAATAAACCTGATCTACACTAGCAAAATATAAGTCATCTTTAAAATAAGACCTACTGTCTGCCTGTTGACCCTGCATATTATAAAATCTTCTAAAAATGTTTTGATGTATTACAACAACATCACCTTTTTTTACAGGTGTTGCAATTGCAAGAGGCGTTGATATTACCTCGGCAAATCTATTTACAAACTTCCAGCTTTCAACTTTAGTATTTAAAACTAACTCGTTATCGCCTATTTTTTTTGTATTAGCATATCTTTCACCTATCGGCTTAACGATAAAATCATACACACTCTTCATTAGTACTTAAGATCATACTCGATTGATATAGCCATATTGGAATTAAATTTTTTCCAAGGCAACACTTCATCGCTCTTTTTTATGTAAATGTTATATGATAAATCCTTATCTTCTAGTAATATATGAGATATGGTATGTCCGCCATATACCTCTTGTCCAACAGAATAGTGCATGGCATCATTTTTATAATCAGATCCAATACTGATTTTTCTTATAATGTTATCCATTTTACTTTTCTTTTTCTATGTCTGTATACGTTCCGTCTTCTAAATTAATATTTACTTGACCGTATTTTCCTTCTAGATCTTTTTTTGTTTCGTCAATATCTTTATTAAGAGTGGCGACTTGGTGTAATAAACTATGTTTTTGAGTTTCTAGAACACCCATTTTAACAAGCATATTATTTAGCTTTTCTTGTTGTTCAACAACTTTAGACAGCTCGTTTTCTTCGATTTTATTTAATTTAGCCATTTTATTTAATTTAATTCTTATTGTATTTTAATTTTTTATCATTTCTAGTGTAATACACTGTCATATTAGAATCACCTTTAAAAACTCTTTCAAGAGTATTATCATCTACCAACGTGTATGTAGATGTAACTTTGTGACCATTTAATTTGTTGTGTAACTTAGTAACAATCTTATTATCATCTTGACTTGTAATTGTTTCTAATAAAACTAGATCTTCTTCAAAGCTTACATTATGTATTGTTTCAACTTTACTATTATATTCGTTTACTGTTATTATACAAACATAACTTGTTTCTTTTGCCTCCCACATTCCTTCTAATAATAATTTAGCTGGTTCAGTATTAGGAAACTCTATAGAATTGTTGTTATTAATATTAATGTCCTGCGCAAATACTAATGTGTTTAACATTAACATTGCTGTTAAAAAGATATATTTCATTTGATTTGATTTTATTTGATTTATTTTTTTTGCATAGACTTTGCTTTCTCCCAGCTACGACCTACAAAATAGGCGCCATACACTGTAACTAAAAGAGTTTGAAATATAGGTATGTACTCATCAGCAATTTTAAATGAACCTATATTACCATCAAAAAAAGCACAAGCGGTAAATATAACAGTCAAATATATTAAAACTATAGGTCTTATATTTTTAGACAACTTACTGTCTGAAGACATATCAGCTTTCCATCTTTCTGTTACTTGCTCTTGAGCTTCTCTATCAGCCTTCTCAAGTATTTCAGTTATAAGCCTTTGAGCCTCTAACTTTTCTTCCTTGGTAGTAGTTAGCTTATCGATAACGTCACCAACCTCTTTGATGACGTTACCAGTTAGCCATTCCCATATTTTTTTCACTATGATCCTTTGAAAGGGTTTTCGAATTTAGTAGCTTTGTCATGCTTACCTAAAGCGTGAGCAGCTTTCTTTTGTCTATCAATAACACCTTGTACGTTTGAAGATATTTGTTTGTTATCATAACCCATTAAAGGATAATAAGAATAACCTTTATCTCCTACACCATACGCGTCTAATTGATTTCTTGAGCTAGGATTTTTAAATTCTGAAATAGTAGTATTTGAATCTCTAAGATCTCTTTCAGCTTCTTCTTTACTAAGAGTGCTATATTTCTTACCTTTAAAATCAAACTCTTTATCACCTTTTCCTCTAGCGTCTGAATATGCTTTACCAAATCCACTTACTGGGTCTTTTGAAGCACCTTCGTATTTAGGTGTGCCATTCATATATTTACCACCTCCATCGTAGAATTTAGATGCTGCGTCAGCACCATGTGCCATTTTAGCAGCTGTCATGTCTCCCATTTTACCTGGAGATTTTCTTCCTTCACCAAAAGTTTGACTGTATCCCATTTTAGCAGAACTATCTTGGATTTTTTCTAATTTTTTAGCAGGAACTTTATAACTAAAGCCGTCCATGCCTTTGCTTTTTTTTGCCATTTTTAATTGTTTATTTATGTTGCTTTAATTTCATTTTTATAAGCTGGACCCTCCCAAGGACCTTTACCTTCTAAAAATAGTTTTTTTGAATATTTTTTTCCTTTAAAATATATATTATTATCGTCCCAATAAAAACCATCGTGTTTCATTTGATTAACATGAGTCTCTTCGTGAGAATGAGTTTCAGTGCGCATAGCAGGAGACAAGTTCTTATCCATTATAATCACACCATTTTTTAAAGTTCTACCTAAAGCAGGATCATCTGCCATATCTCTTTCGTAAACTGGTGTAACACTAGTTGCATAAAAAGGCTTAATTTTAAAATTACCTTTTAATGTTATCATTTCTATATGGAAATTTTTTATTAAACCACTCTTGCCTATTATTACAACCACAGGGTATATTAAGCCCGTCAGAAACAATATCTACAACGTGCTTAATACCTGTTTTTTTAGTAAAATTTGCTATACTATCTCCTAATCCCTTTGGTTTCATTGTTTAATTTCTATACAAAGGTTACGTTTCTAACATACATTTGATCGCCATTGTCATCTTTTCCTAAGAAAACTTTAGCTTTTACTCCACCTGGATTAGCTGTTAAAGCGTAATTAAATGCTTTAGTTATTAAACCTTCAGTCATTACTGGATTCACTGCTCCTCCACTTTCAGTTGTTGATACAGTGACTGTTATTTCGTCGTTTGGTGATGGAGATGCTGTATATATTACTAGCGTCTGATCTGCTGTTTGTTGAACAGATAAAATATTATCTTTATTAATTAAACACTCTCCGTTATCGAAGTCTCCACCTACTGAGTTTACTACTTCGAATGCAATAAAACTTGCTGCCATAATTTTTGATTTTTAATTGTTAGTTTTTATTTGTTTTGATTTATTACAGTTTTCTCTGTTTTATTTTACATGATGTTTACTTGGTCCTTGATGAGCTTCTCCTCTAGCGTGTTGAACTTTATGAAAACCTCCCTTAAAATCTCCAGGCCCATGGTGTTTACCTGGCCCGTGATGTTTTTCATCGTATTTAAGATCTCCAGCTAGTTTTGAAATATGCTTTTCATCAGCCGTCATTTTTTCGTCGCTATGTCCGTGATGATCATCATACAGTACATCTCTTTTAAGATATTCCATATGCTCTTCATCATCTCTTTTAGTTGCTCTATAGTTACCCGCTGTCACTCTTGTGTGTGCGTGATTATATGAGTGTCTTGAATTACCAGAATATTTTCCAGCATGTCCTTGTTCGTTTACTGCCATGATTATTTTATTAATGGTTCTATATCAGCACCTTCTGGTACTATATTTAATTCTACTAGTCTTTCTCTAAAAACATCATAATCTAAATACTCTTCTACATCTTCATATTTTGTATCAAAAGTTTGACCAGGTCCTACTCTTCCAAATATTTGAGGATCTCCATTGTCATCAAAACACAACCAGTATATGATGTCGTTTGATGTGTTTTTAATTGTATATTTTATAATGCTCATAATTTTATATTCCTCCTCCGTCAACTATTCCACCCATATCTGAGATTAAAGCGTTTCTTCCAGCAACAGCCGCGGAGTTACTTAAGTTATATTTACTTTTTCCAAATGACCATACTTGAGAACCACACCATGAGCTATTTTTAGCATTAGTGTAAGGTATTCTTGCGCCAAATGCTACTAACATATTATCATATTTAGCTGGACTTACTTCTGGATCAAATGATAAATTATTACCCATGAATCTAGCAATACAAGATGTAGCCTGCATATCCCATGCTGATAAATCTTGATCAAAGCTGCTAGCGCCACTAAACATATCTAAAACCCCGTATGGACCATTACCTGTGTTGTATGTTCCACTTATATCCCAATTACTAATATCTTGGTTGAAAACTGTGTTATTTTGAAAAAGTCCGTAGAATGAATTAACATTACCCACTTGACTACCCCAATTATTTAAAGGCGTATTCATTTTAGTGTTATTAAAAATACGTTGTAATTTATTTAATCCAGCATTAAACACCCAATTGTTTAACCAGGTTCCTCCAGTGAAATTTTGACAATCACCAAATAAATTGTCTAACCCACTACCTGTTACACTGCTTATATCCCAATTACTTAAATCAGGGTTACCTGGAGTGCTTGCAAAACAAGACCTCATATCTGTAACATTTGACGTATTCCAATTAGATACATCACCTGTAAAATCTGAACCATTAAACATACCGCTTATATCTGTAGCATTAGACATATCCCAGTTAGATACATCACCTATTGGAGAAGTATAGCTACCACTTTGAGATACAGAAAACATATTCTCAAACAGAGTAACATTACTAACATCCCAATTATTTAAATTAGCTATTTCAAATGTAGTCCCGTTTGGTCCTTGATAACTAGCAAAAACATCTCTTAAAGAGTCTCCACTTATTATAGGTGTATCAGTAGCTGATATAATCATATTATCTGCTTGTGCAAAATTATAACCAACTTGATAACTCACATTTGCTCCAGAAGGCGATAAGATATTTCCTGCAAAATCAAAATAACCCCATTGCTTTAAATCAATAAGTTTTCTACCATCGTATTTATTAACTTGAGAAGTTCCTCCGTGTAAACTCCAACCTTGAATACTCTGAGAAGGACTATCTATTTTTATAGTATATACACCAGCAGAAGCATACGTATGTGAAACTTCATAGTCTACTGTAGGATTAGTATTATATGTATCAGAAGTTCCATCTCCCCAATCTACTATTATATCTAAATTTAATCCTGTAGGGTTTCCGTTATAATTGAAACTATTAGGTTGAAATGGTAATCTTATTTGATTTGTCCCAGAACCTTGGCTTTGAAAGATGGTAGTATCTACATCAATTATCATACCCGAAAAAGGGGGTGTTGGTGGGGTTGATGGACCTCCACCTCCTGGCCCAATGCCAATACCTATTCCTTTGTTTAAAGAACCTCCTAAAGCCATTTTATTTTACACCAATAAGTTCAGTCACACTAGTGCCTGTGGCTAAAACATAATCTACAATTACAGGCATGAATGTGCCTGCTTGTAAACCTTTAAATGTTATTGCTTCTGCAGCGGTAGGAAAACCACCACCTGGAGCAACAACACCTGTTAGTATTACTTTTAATTCAGTTCCTCCACTTATATCCCCAACATAGATAACAGCTCCTCCTAGATTATTAGCTGGAGATATTGTGTCATTAGGGGTTACAGTAAAAGCTTCTGTTCCAAAATCTGGTTGATTTGCGTATTGTCCCATATTTATTTTATTAATATTCTCTGCCTTGAGCGCAAAGAACAGCGTTAAGTCCTTTATAAGGTACGCCAGCATGCTTTAACTTCATTCCAGTTATTCCATTACTAGCACCCTTACCGTGTAGTCTACCTTGTTGATTTAAAGGTCCGTCCCATATATGAGATTCCCCAACAATACCTACTTTTCCTTTTCCATGCAACTCAGCATGAGGGTCATTTTTGTAGTGATCCATAATTTTGATTTTTGTTTATTATTATTTTTTAAATTTACCCGCGCCTGCAGCTATTTGTCTTAAATCTCCTCTGCTAAACATCTGCTCAGCTGTAGCCATTGTAGGCTTTGGTAATGCTGGAGCTGCTCCAATACCTTGTTCTGGTGACACTGGAACATTAACTGTTGGTGATGGTTGTGTAATATCACCTTCTGTTCCACCTTCTAAAGCAGTTAGTCTAGATTCAATAGTGTCCAACCTACCATTATCTCCACCGGCTAATGCGCCTGTAACAGATCCTACAGCTCCTGCAGCTCCTCCTAAACCACGTTTTTGTCTAGCAGCTTTTCTTGCTTTAGCTTTTTGTGCTAGCCGCATAGCAAGATTTGCATTACCCATTCCCATCATTCCTCCTGGTAACGCACCTGCTAATCCTCCTGGTTGGTTTATTTGGTCTTGCAAGTCTTGTTGCATGGAGGTCATTCTTGTTGCCATTGCTGAAGCTACACTCATATTATCTATTTTTATCTTTATTTACATTATACACGGATGTTTGTAATACCTTATCCATGTATGTTTTACCTTTCATTATACAGTTTCTTCTTTCACTTGTAGGTATATCTTCTTCACCTAGTATAATTCTATATATTCTTGAGATTAATTGTTTACCTTTAAAAGAAACTTTATATATGTTATATTTCTGGGTTGTTCTGTTTCTTTTTCGCCAAACTACAATCCAATCATTTTGAATTAACTTATTCCATCTTCTATTATTCCAACTAAAAGAATAACTACCCATTTTAAAATCATCAATAGTAAACATGTCTATACAGTCTAAGTATATCAATAATTCTAATTCAGCATCTGTTAAGTCGTTGTTTCTACAGGCCCACTTGCGTATAATCCGGTAGTGTTTTAGCAGATTAAGATTTTTAATATCTCCCGCCTCTAGCCTTTTCATAAAACAACGACAATATCTTGTATTTTTATAACAATATATTCTTCATTATTATGCTCTATTTTATGCCCAGCAACTCTGTCATAAAATATTTTATCGCCTTTATTTAACATCTCGTGTTGGCCTGGGTCATAAACCTCGGCTTCAACATACCTAATATCTGTGCGATCTTTTTCAGATAACAACAAACCACCGTCGGTTTTTGTTGTACCTTTTTTTTCTTGTTTAATCAACAAATAATTACCTACTGCTTTCATCAATTCTAATATTATTAATTACACAATCAGTTGATAATATCGTTGTTGCGACCGAAGCTGCGTTTTTTAAAGCACTCTTTGTAACAAGTAGTGGATCAATAATACCAGCTTTAATCATATTTACCATATTTCCTGTAACCACGTTTACACCCATGCCTTTCCTAACCGGATCAACTACTGGTAAACCAGCATTGTGTAAAATATTTTTATATGGCGCTTTAACAGCTTCTTGTAGTATTTTTTCTCCAGATATATTTGAGTCTAAAACCTTTGTAGCGTTTAATAAAGCTATACCACCACCTGGCACTATGCCTTCTTTTATCGCTGCTTTAGTAGCACAAATAGCATCTTCTACTCTATCTTGCTTTTCTTTTAATTCAATAGCTGAATTAGCACCAACTTTGACAACAGCAACTTTTGCAGATAATCTAGCTAGTCTTTGTTCTAACCCTATCCTTATATGTTCTTTATTGTTGTCTAATAACTTAGATCTTATTTGATCTATAATTGATTCAATCTCTTCTGAATCTTTTTCAACTCTAATTATTGATTTATCTTTTTCAGTAACTACTTTAACACATCGTCCTAAGTAATCTATTTCAATAGAATTTAAATCATCTCCAAGATCTTCGTTAACAATAGTGGAACCTGTTAACAAAGCTAAATCATCTAATATTTCTTTACGCCTTAATCCATAAGCAGGTGGATCTAAAACGTTTATTTTTATATTACCTTTCATTTTATTCATTAACAAAGCAGATAAAACATTTGATTCTACTTCACCAATTATTAATAAAGGTTCTTTTGTTTTTATAACATGTTCTAATACTGGTTGAATTTGTCTTATTGATTCAACTTTAGAATCTATAATTAAAACTAGTGGGTTTTCTAGTTCAGCAGTTCCACTATCTTTATTTGTTATAAAATTAGGGTTTAATAATCCTTTGTTGTATTCTACACCTTCTACAACTTCCACATGAGTCTCACCTTCTGTAGATGGTTCCATTACTACTAAACCTGAGTCTCCTACTTTTTTAAAAGCATCAGCTATAATAGATCCTAAAGCCTTATCATTGTTTGTTGATATTATTGCTATATCATCTATTTTATCTTTTACAGGTACAGATTGTTTTTCTAATTGCTTTATTAGTTTGTCAACCCCTTTTAGTATTTGTTCTTTAACTGCTCTAACATCTTTGTCGTCATGCTTATAAGCAGCGTCAATAATTGCGTGTGCTAGTATTGTTGCAGTTGTTGTTCCGTCTCCAGCTTCTTTAACTGTTTTGCGAGCTGCTTCTTTTAATAACGTTGCTCCAATATTTTCTACTGGATCTCTAAGAAATATAGAATCTGCAACTGTTACACCATCTTTTGTTATAATGGGTTTACCACTATTATCTTCAAGTATAACACACTTACCGCTAGCCCCAAGTGTGGAGCTAACAGCTTTTGTGAGTTTTTCTATTCCTTTAAATATTTTATCTCTCCCTTCGTTACCAAAGTTAAGATTCTTTACTATAGCTTCTGCCATGATTTAATTTAATTTAATTTAATTATATAATATTATTCAAAGGTTTTTATTACCTTAGGTCCTTTTAAGTAATCTAGTTTTTTTCTATAATGTTCTACAGAACTATCAATTGCTTGTTCAGCACCTTCAACTGTTTCACGTCTAGTGACATCAGCCCACTCATCTTCTAAAGTATGGTGTTCGGTTTGATAAAATCCATTTGGTAATTGAACAATTCGCCAATTTTTCTTTTCAGCTACGTGTTCCCATAGTTTTTTGGTTTCATCGGATACTTGTGGTTGACTACTCCACGAATTAGTCGAATAATAAATTGTCATTGGTTTTGGTTTTAATTGTTATTAATTGGTTATTTATTTTAAGCTTATGTTATCCAGCCACTGGTTCTAATCCTTCAAGCACACCTTTTTCAAGTTCATGATGAGGTATTTCCTCATGATGTTCAAGCATACCTTTTTCAAATCCTTCGCTAGGTTCTCCTATTTGTTGTTGAGGTTGAAAAGGATTAGTTTCTATTACAAAATCGTTTCCAATATTAAGAGGTGGATAATAATTTATTACTGTTTGGCCAGGTGTCGTAAAAGTAGCTTGACATGCTTTAGTCATACCATCACATATTATATTCATGATCCTAGCTCTTTTTTCATCTGTATCATAAATAAAACTATTCATAATCATGGGTAAGTTTAAACTAAAGTCTACATCTGCGCTTGATCCATAATAAGAACCGTGAATTTGATATTCTTGTCCTCCTGCCTCGGTAGAAGCTGGTCTTCTATACCATTCAATAGATTCTACAAGTTTAGCGTTTATAATACCTATAAGAAATTTTTCTGGCGATTTTTTTGTGTTGTTATATATTTTAACGTAATTCATTTTTAAATTTTTTATATTTTATATTTTAACTAAAGTCGCAAGTGTTGCTTGGTCCGTTCATTCTACCTTGAGAACCAACTTGTACCATACTTGTGCCAAATAACGTGCTTCCGAAGTTGCTAGTACCTGATTTAAAATAATTACAAGATAAAGGATCATTATTTTGTTGTACATATCCTGTCCATACATCACCCCAATTAATTCTAAAAGCATAAGGTTCAGCAGTAGCATCTTGTTGAAGAGTTTGCTGGCTTGGAATCGCTATAACTTTATTATTTCCACCATAAAACTGGTCATACATATATAATCTTGGATCGCCAGCAGGTATATTTCCATCACCTCCCATATTTGAAGGCGGGTTTTGTGGAACTGGTACTTGAGGTAATGTCCACGTGTTACCAGGTTCAAGTAATCTATATTCTCCACTAGCTTCATCTTTCATATACACTAATGTATTTGGCGGTATACCATCACCACCAAGACCACCATAATAACTACATTGAAACCATGATTGAGTAAAGTCGCCGAACAGGGGATTACCAGCTGTTGGTGGATAAAAATTAGGTGGAGTACTAGTTGCGGGTAAAATAGAAGATCCTATTATTAATCCTAATTTAACAGGAATCCATCTATTATTTACATGTGTAGAGGGTATATTTGCAGATCCAGTAGTAGAAGCAAACGGGCTCCAAAGATCAAAACAAACATCTCCACTTGTCGTAGCACCTGGTCCAGCTGGGAAATAATTTACGTATATATATCCTTGTACTTCACTTACAGCATTAGGTGCGGAAAAATCTATTGGACATACTGCGGACGCAATAATAAATCCGGATTTTATTTCAACTCTAGAAACAATACCTTGTTGAGGGAAATTTGTACCTTTTTCAAGAGTTTCAGGATCTCCTACTAACCATGCGTATGTTCCATCTTCTAATGCCGGATTTATTGGGCTTGGAACTGAATTAAAATTACCTCCTTGAAAATTTTCAAAACCTTGAGCACTACTTATATAAACTTTAGCTCCAATAGTAGGATCTGTATTAAAAGAAGCATTAGTAACTACGTTTAAAAAAGTATTTGAAGTTCCTGTAACACTTTGGGATTGAAATAAAACAGCGCATGTTTCCGCAATTGTTGCATCGTCTGCTACTTTAACTACGTAGGCGTCAGCTTGACTATAATCTGAGTCAAAACTTACTGTTCTAATACCTGTAAAGGGTGTGTTGT
>TARA_B100001057_G_scaffold487740_1_pt1 | contig 12862 bp, 9 predicted proteins | sample TARA_B100001057 | Tara Oceans TARA_B100001057 (sample SAMEA2621839) | marine metagenome | biome: marine biome (ENVO:00000447); feature: surface water layer (ENVO:00002042); material: "saline water (ENVO:00002010), including plankton (ENVO:xxxxxxxx)" | depth 5 m
CCCCCGCCCAGTTTAGCAGCGTTGGTTCGAAAAAGTTCTTAACCAAGCCACTTGTTGGATAACCTAAAGCTCGGATAACTGCGCCTATAGCAACTTCTGCTCCTCTTTTGTTACCATCTCTGGCTTTTAGCACGGCTCCCAGACCTAATTCATGAAATGCAGCAGAATAAACACCCTCGGCACCTGTTTTAACGGTAATAGCTTCGCCGTAGGCAGAGTTTATAGCGCTACATGCTCTATCATGACCGGCAATGTATAATGGCTTTGCTGCTATACTCTTACGTATTCTCTGGCAAGCGTTATGCCTTGTTTCAGGTAGTTCTCCGCCACCAGCAAATAGAGCAAATGCCCTCGCCCAATTTCCCAGCGGGGCTGAAAACACGGGCGCACCACAGCCATCTATGCCATGTGTGTACTGCATCAAATCTAAACCGGTCATGAACTCCAAAGTGCCCAGTATACGCTGTTGGACCATATTGGTCAGCTTAGCATAGCCGGCCGTCTTTCCATTCATAAGTTTTGAGAGGATTAACATGCCGGCATGTTTGCCGCTGCAATTATTATGGACTTTATGAGGTTCATCCATGCGTCGAACCTGTGATATCATCGTTTCTTGATGCGTTGACCAGTGAGCACCACAAATCAGCTCATCAATTGATATGTCAAATTTATCAAGTAACTTAGTTACAGCCTCAGTATGCAATATTTCACCATTATGGCTTGCACAAATTAATGCAATTTCAGCGTTTGAAAACTCAGGAATATCGGCTGACGAGTTTAGAAGTTCGACAAGTGCAATAGCTTGAAGGGGTTTCATTGCGGATCGAGGAAAAATCACGCTTTCTTCATCGCCCATACCCAATATAACTTTTCCATCTGCATCACAAACAGCCACATCAATTTCATGCATGCTCTCTTTGTAACCGTTTCTATTCACATGAACTTGGAGAGGGGCTTGAGTATTGACTGGTAAATCAATTAGGGGTTTAGCCATTTATTTGCTGCTTCCGAAAGTTTTATTTGCCTTATTGTCATATGTCCAAATATTATTTCTGAACTAGTTTAAAAACTGTTATTAACTCCCAGCTATTTCTTTACCACCACAATGATATGAGGATAATTGACGATGGGGATATCTGGTTACAAGGTACTTAAATAATAAAAACAACTATATAAAGCGTAAAGTGCTAGTGAGTGAGAATAATTTTGGCATGATGGCTGATAATGGCGCGCTGTTTAGGTTATATGGGTACTTAGAACGAACTATATGAATTCGACTGGAAATTAAATAAATGGTGCACGATGATCTGCCCTTCGAAGGAGTAAAAGTGCTCGACCTTAGTCAAGGCGTTGCAGGGCCCTATTGCGGTATGCATTTCGCTCGCAACGGTGCTGACGTAGTAAAATTAGAACCGCCTGGTGCTGGATGCTGGGGTCGCCAGCTCGGCAAAGCCGTTGGCGACCAGACAGCCCATTCAGTTGTCGTTAATCGTGGAAAGCGGAGCCTTGCCGTTGATTTGAAGGTGCCGGACGGAATAGAGATTGCAAAACAACTAGCAGCTGAATGCAACGTGATGATCCAGAATTATCGGGTCGGAAAGCTTGTAAAATTTGGCCTCGATTATGATTCTGTTGTCAAAACAAACTCAAAAGTCATCTACGTTGGGGTTACTGGGTTTGGTCAGAAAGGACCGCGTCGCGATCAACCCGCGACCGACTCCGTAATGCAAGCATATACTGGAATGATGTCGATCAATCGTGATATCAACGGTCTGCCGCAACGGATCAACATGTTGGCTATCGACTTTGCCAGCGGCCTCTATGCTTTCCAGGCAGCAGCCGCCGCTTTGTACGGGCAGGCAATGAGAGGCAAAGGCAAGCTAATCGAAACTAGTTTGTTGGAATCAGCCATGGTGTTCCAAGAGGCCGCAATTATGGAGTCCTATCTCCAAGGCGGAGATGTGGAACCTATCGGCATGCCGGTGGGAAATTTCAAAACGAAGGATGGCTTTATATCGATCAATGCCCGCCGCGATACCCAGTTTAAGAGTTTTTGTACCTTAATCGGTAGGGAGGAATGGATTGATGATCCGCGATTCGTTGGGCCGCGTCAGAGAGTTGCAAATGGTGAATTTTTGCTATCCGAAATCCGCCCTATCATTGAGACCAAGACCAGCGAAGAATGGAATAAGTTGATTTCCGAAGCTGATATCTTGAATGCGAAGGTACAGACCCATATCGATCTATTTGAGGATGCGCAGGTTCAAGCAGTCAACGCCATCCGCTTGGTTGAGAACGACACTTTAGGGGTTATTCCAATGGCGACTGTTCCAGGTCAGCCTATTCCGGAGACTGACGACCGATTCACTCATAGCCCGCATATTGGCGAGCATAACGAGGAGGTGTTGACGGAACTTGGCTACAGTATGCTTAAGATCAAGAACTTGAAGAAAAAGGGTGTGGTTGGAACCTTCACCGCTGGTTTATAGTCGTTTCTGGTGTTGCGGGCGTTACCATCGTTGGACTTCGGTAGTTGATTGAGCGGTGTGTTCTTTGAGCGATTAGGCTTGTGGATTCTACTAAAAGGCAAAGAGAAAAACAGATTTTATAAAAAATGGTGCCCAGGGGCGGATTTGAACCACCGACACGCGGATTTTCAGTCCACTGCTCTACCAACTGAGCTACCTGGGCAAGTGCGAAAACGAACAAAAATATCTGTACATTAAAAGCACTAACTCGGTGTATAAAATAAAGCGACGGCGCTGTCTAGTTGCGTGTGTGATGATTTGTAACTTTAAGTCAGTTTGGAAAATAGCAGTTTATAGGTAAATTGTTAAAATTATTAAGTTAATAGATTGTTGATAGTTTATGGATATTCAAAAAGCTCTTTCAACAGGGATTGCTTACCATAATTCGGGCCAGCTCAAAGAAGCAGAACGTATTTACCGTGATATCCTAAAAGTGGCTAATACGCATCCAATAGCCCTGACTCTCTTGGCAAAGTTATCTTTCACAAATGGCAAATATGATGAAGTCAAGAAAATCTTACCTATAGTGTTAAAACACTATCCAGAGTATATGAAGGCATATGTTTTAGCAGGTGATTATTATAGTCAAGTTAATGAATATGATATTGCAGGCAAAGCCTATAGGCGAGCTATTCTATTATATCCAAGTCAAGCAGCGACACTTATTTCTCTTGGTAATTTGATCCAGTCCAATTCTTTGCAAAATGATAAACTGTTGAGTATTTTGCTTTGCCTATATCGTGAAGCATCAATTATCGAACCGGCCTCAATACCGGCGTTAAACAATCTGGCTGCTATTTATTTAAAATTAAAGGAACCATATGAAGCTCTAAAAACTTTAAATTCTGTATTTGAAATGGATCCTCACAACATCAGATCAGTTGCATATAAAACAGTAGCTTTGATGGGAGCAGATGATAAATCAAACGTAGATTATTTAGTAGGGTTTGGTGACTTGGTAACGTCTCGATTTTTAGAGATAGATGAAAAGTATGGAAGTATAGATAGTTTCAATTCCAAATTAAGAGAGGTATTAAAAAGGCATCCAAATCGCACATCTGAATGGGACCCAACCCAAAGGGCAATCAGAGGAGGCGCAATAGTGCCAAGGCTTTTTGAGCATCAGGATCCAATTTTAGATATTTTAAAATTAAGTCTCGAGAAAACTATAAATCAGTACATTTCAGTTTTACCGTCCGACCACAATCATCCATTTTTAGCGATTAAACCGGATAAATATAGCATAGATATTTGGGCAAACTTCCTTGGCCCAACGAATTATCAATCAGGGCACATACACAATAAAGGTTGGTTGAGTGGTGTATTTTATGTCAACACCTATGAGGGAAATGGCAGAGAAAGTGACCCAACGGCAGGTTGGATTGAGTTCAATAGGCCAGGTTATGGACTTCCTAGTTTTGGCGGAGAGAAGTTTATACGAAAGATTAAGCCGGAGCCTGGTTTAGTAGTACTGTTTCCATCATATGTTTGGCATGGAACGATCCCTTTTTCTGATGAGGGAGAGAGAATAAGCATTGCATTCGATGTTCATATATAAATGTCATTAAATATTGGAAATAAAATATGTCAGGTTCTGATTGGATAGAACACTCACGAGAGGCGGGCAGGTTGATGTCGCAAGGATACGCAACTGAAGCTGTTGCCATTTATCAAAAGATTGCGCTGTCACAACCACGTGTTCCCGAAGTTCACAACAACTTGGCAGTTGCTCTTAAAGCCTCCGGCTTAGTAAAGGAAGCCCTAAAGTCTTACAGGAAAGCGATAAAGATAAATCCAGAATATGTAATAGCTCGAAAAAATCTTGCTCGGGCTCTGCACCAATTGAATCGTGTTGAAGAAGCATTAGAACAATATTCTTTGATATTAAAAAAGAAATCTTATGACGCCGAACTACTAGTGGAATTATCCTCTTTACTTGCCGCCACTACTTTCATTAAACCTTCTTTTATTGCGCGGTCGTTATTTCTTTTTTTGTTTGATCAGGATTGCATCGATTTACAAAAATTATCATCTTCGGCACTAAGTTTGGTAAATTCCAGTCGAAGATTTGTTTTTTTTCTGAATGCTGCTGAAACAGCATATGGGAATAAAACTGAATGTTGTTTCCTTACACCCAAAACCATAAACGACGCCCTACTGATTAACATCTTAACCTGGACGATAGTGCCGTCGCAACAGATTGAGTGCTGGATAACGGTAGCGCGCCAGCAACTTTTATCGTTAATTGATAATTCAGATAACATTGACGCAGACGACAGATTGTTGTGGGCAATTGCGCTTCAGTGTCACGCAACAGAGTTTGTATTTTCCGCTACTCAATGGGAAGAGGAAACAACGCGCCGCATTTCCGAAAATATATTAAACCTTTCCCATAAACAGATTGCAATTATCGCGATGTATCTACCCATTGGGTCGTTAAAAGTTCCACATGATTTTTGGCAGAAAATCGCGCTTTTGGAAAACACGCCACCTGGCTTGAAACTTCTGATAGAAAGAGATGTATTGGATCCCTCAACACAGGCGAAACTGTCTCTTAATATTGCACGATTAAACGATGCAGAAGATCCGGTTTCCCAAAGGGTGATGCAGCAATATGAATTAAACCCCTATCCAAGGTGGCTTTCTCTTGATAGAGAGAAAACAACACAGTCACTTCGTGAACGATTAAAAAACCAATTCCCGGTCAGATATACTGATAGTTTAAATCTTGATAAGCCAGAGATTATGATAGCGGGTTGTGGAACAGGGCGGCATGCGATTTCTACTGCTAATCGCTATGCTGGTTCTAACGTACTTGCAATAGATCTGAGTTTGCAGTCTCTGAGTTATGCTGTGATGCAGGCTAAAAAGTTAGGTCAGAGTAATATAAAGTTCGCACAAGGCGATATATTGAACCTAGATAAGTTAGACCATCGCTTTGATTTAATAGAGTCCTCTGGTGTGTTGCACCACATGAAAGATCCATTAGCGGGTTGGACAACACTTCGAAACTTACTAAAAAGAGGTGGTCTAATGAGAGTTGGACTTTATAGCTCGAAAGGAAGACGTGAATGGAATGGGCTGAGAGAGGTAGTTCCTCCAAATCTTGATAAAGAAAGGGTGGCCAATTTTATTCGAGAACGTCGTTCACGGGTACTGATGAAATCTGTAAAGGGTGTTGATAATGTAATAACGAATATCGCAGATTATTATTCGCTCAGTGGTTGCAGAGATCTTTTATTCCATGAAAATGAAATCCAGTTTTCCATACCCCAAATAACTAAAATAATAGCGGATTTAAATCTAAGGTTTTTGGGCTTTGCAAATTTGATGGAGTCCACCGAAAAAACTTTCAAAAATAAATTTAATTCTTCCACAGACTATTATGATTTAGAAAAATGGGATATTTTTGAACAGGAATATCCAAACACCTTTATTTCCATGTATCAGTTCTGGTGTCAGGCAAAAGACTAAGTTTTCTAGAAAACATAACTATGCGTAGCAAATAAGTTTTGATAATGATTACAATTTTTTAGGTTGCCAAGAGCGTGGGACCAATTTTGTGTTTCTTAAAAAAATTGTTTTCAACTCATTTTCGCAATCCCAGATCATAATCTCTTGTAGTGTTGGTAGTTGCCATAATTATTTTTTAAATTACTTTACTTGTTGTGTTCTTTGGCTTTTAAGAGCAAATATTTTACTAAATCAGACGCGTTCAAGTTGTAACCTTTTATACAGCCAGGTATGGCTGAGGTTATCCTTGGGGTATTTATTTTTTGTAAACCCGAATTTAATGGTGTGTGGATGCCCAGTTTTGCAGTTGAAGTAAGGTCACTTGCTAAATATTTTGGCCAAGTTGCGGCTGTAGAAAATGTTAATTTTAATGTTGAATCAGGGAGTATTACGGCCCTTCTTGGTGGTAATGGTGCGGGGAAAACCACAACTATTTCAATACTTATGGGGCTTTTAACCCCGTCTAAGGGAGACGTGTATATTTTAGAGAAAAATATGATTAAAGATAGGTACAGTATTCTGCCAAATATTAATTTTTCGTCTCCATATGTGGACCTACCTCACAGATTGACAGTCGAGGAAAATTTAAAAGTATATGCGGAACTCTATTCTATAGGTTCGCCTAACGAACGCATTCGAGAATTAGCGAATCGTTTTGATATTGAGCAACTGCTTGGGCAAAAAACAGGGCAGCTTTCGGCAGGTCAAAAAACAAGAGTGGCATTAGCAAAAGCACTTATAAACCATCCCCAGCTATTGTTTTTAGATGAACCTACTGCTTCCCTAGATCCAGATACAGCTGATTGGGTGCGAAGATACCTCCAAGAATATGTGGCAGAGAAGAAAGCGACCATACTTTTAGCTTCTCATCATATGGGCGAAGTGGAGCGATTATGTGATACAGTTTTGATGATGCGCGATGGCGGTATCGTAGACACCGGTTCGCCAAAAGAACTCTTAAAAAAATATGGTAGGCAGAATATGGAGGAAGTTTTTTTAGATATTGCCCGAAATAGAGTTCAGCAGGATGTAACTAATGGATAGATCAGCTCGGACATTTGCACTTTCCCCTCGTCGTATTTTTGGCATGGTGCGCAGGCATTTTTATCTACTTCGGGGTTCTCTGCCTCGTATTCTTGAAATGGCTTATTGGCCCACTGTGCAAATGGTAATATGGGGGTTTGTGACACAATTTTTCATGGGGCATTCAAGCTGGGTAGCTAATGCAGCCGGGATATTAATTGGTGCGGTGCTCCTTTGGGATCTACTTTTTAGAAGTCAGATTGGCTTTTCTATGTGTTTTCTTGAAGAAATGTGGTCTCGTAATCTAGGTCATCTTTTCGTCAGTCCGCTCCGCCCATACGAGCTTATAATTTCGATGATGCTTATTAGCTTTCTTCGGGGTGTTGTGGGCTTGTTGCCTTCATGGATACTTGCATTTGTTTTTTTTGAATTTTCAATTTTCTCTTATGGGTTTGGTATTGTTGCTTTTTTCTCATGTCTGTTCGTGATGGGATGGGGACTTGGAATGGCTGTCATCGCCTTGGTTTTGCGTTTTGGGCTTGGTGCGGAGAGTTTAGCTTGGGTGGCAATATTTGCCTTTGCACCAATTAGTGCTGTTTATTATCCTGTAGCTACCCTTCCAGACTGGTTACAGATAGTCGCTTGGTGTACCCCTTCGGCGTATGTATTTGAAGGAATGCGATCTGTTATGATTGACGGTATCTTTCGCCAGGACCTTCTTGTGGGAGCTATTTTTGTAAATTGTGTTTATTTATGCTTGGGAGCCTTAATTTTTGCATGGTCATTTTTTGGTGCACGACAGCATGGAAAGTTACTTCAAATGGGTGAATAGATCGTTGAAGTAAAATTTGTTAACACGGATCTATTATTAAAGGGCAAATGACTATGACGCGAACTATTGAAGTAATTCCGGAAGAAATGACAGAGGAATCATTTAAGCCCTTTGGTTATTTATGGAATGAAGTAAATAAACCAAAAACGCATCGCCTTTTAGAGCAAGTACAATTCGAATGTGATGGTCGGATAATAGTCTCAACAATCTGGCAACCAAATGAGGGCAGAACATTTTGTAATATGGAAAGACATTCGGGTGTAACTCAGGGTTTTGTCCAGCTTTCGGGCTGTAAATCAGCTGTCTGCGTGGCTCCGCCGACAAATGTAAAAGATAGCCTAGACATACCTGATGCACAAAGTATCAGAGCATTCTTGATAAACCCAGAGATTGGTTTTGCTTTCAGAAGAGGAACTTGGCATTCTTTGAATAGATATATCCTAGAGGGCGATGGAGCTAATTTTTTAATTTTTAATTCAGATCCTAATCCTACCGAGATGATTGATTTCTCGTCAGGTAAAGGAACTAGATATGAAGATCTTGGAAGAGATACTAAAGCTGACGAGTTTCAACATCACGGTGATTTTGGAATAACTTTTAAAATAGTGGCCTAATCTTCGATAAAAGAGCACGCGTGTTGAAAGAATAAAAAGCTACGATCATCGCCTTAAAAACGTTGTAGGTATTTCTAAAAAATAACGTTCAATAGAGATAAAATGGTCGATGAAAGATTATGCTCAAACAATCGTAAAATAAAACATATCAAAGATTAATCATAGAGTAGCTGTGCCGATAACTTGTGCCGTTGCTACTTGAGGTGTTACGAAACAGGGGGAGCATTATCGTTTCAGAAGTAAGCGATCGAGCCAGCTAACGCTTTTGAGTTTGTCGGGGGTTTTGAACATCAATGACAATTAGTATTGGTTTAATGATGTTCCCGGTCCTGATGATTTTTATCTTCATTGGTTTCCCCGTGGCGTTTTCATTAATGGGAGTGGCTGTGCTTTTCGGTTATCTGCGATTTGGTGATTTATTGGTCCACCAACTTGTAGCTAAAGTTGATGACGTAGCATCCTATTATGTATTGTCCGCTGTACCCCTTTTCATTTTTATGGGATGTATGCTGGAGAAATCTGGCATTTCTGAAAAACTTTTCGAAGCTATGCATCTTATAACTCGAAAACTTCCTGGAGGGCTAGCAGTAGCGACTATTATACTTTGCGTATTTTTTGCTGCTGCAAGCGGTGTAGTGGGCGCTGCTGAGTCTGTAGTGGGATTAATGGTCATCACGGTGATGCTCCGGCACGGTTATAACAAAGGTTTGATCTCTGGTACTATCTGCGCCGGTGGTTCATTGGGCACCATAATTCCACCTTCGGTTGTTGTAGTTATTTTGAGTCCGATTGCTGGAGTGGGTGTAGGTAATCTTTTTGTTGGAATTATGATCCCAGGTTTAATACTGGCTGCTCTTTACATATTTTATATACTCATCCGCTGTACAATTTGGCCCAATGACGGGCCCTCAGATCACACAAAGACCGAGAGCGCTTCACTAATTCGAGACGTCTGGATAATTATAACCGCGTTAGTGCCGTTACTTACACTTATCTTTTCTGTCCTTGGATCAATAATGTTGGGTTGGGCGACACCAACTGAAGCTGGTGCAATGGGGGCCCTTGGAACGATATTTCTAACTGTCTTGTATGGAACGTTTAAATTTAGTTTTTTAAATGAAGCATTTATAAAAACCTTACGCATAACCTCGATGATTGTGACTATTCTCCTTGGTGGAATGATGTTTGCCAGTATATTTGTCGCACTTGGTGGATTAAGTGTCGTTCGTAATTTTTTTGAAGTTTCAAATCTCACGGTTTGGCCGACAATTCTAATTTTCATGCTGATTACATTTATTGCCGGCTTTGTTTTAGAATTCATTTCAATAATGATTATTGTTGTGCCTGTCGCTGTAGCGGTGTTACGGCCTATGGGGGTTGATGATGTCTGGTTCTGTATTTTATTTTTGATAGTTATTCAGACAAGTTATCTGACACCGCCTATGGCTCCAGCAATCTTTTTTTTAAGAGGTATTAGCCCCCCTGAAATCCGACTAGCTGATATGTATCGGGGGGTCATCCCGTTTATAATGTTACATTTTGTGTGCATAGGATTGATCATTATATTTCCAGAGTTAGCATTGCTGCTTCCGGAGATAATGTTTGATCGTATTCCATCGGGAACACCAAACTAGTAGCGCCGGTAATATGAATTTTTTCATAAAATCGACGCATTATTTTTTAGCAAATATCTCGGTAACATCTATGTAATTGAATCAGAGCTTTCTGATGTTTGATAGCGGTTCGAACTCTATCTAGGGTGGTCCTGGACCTTCCCGTACATGATCAAGGACTTAGTTTTATTTAGCTACTCTAGGCACCAGCTAATTACCTGCAGACGATGACTTTTTTGTCTAAATAAAAGGCGTTTAATAATTTTTGAATTTGTTCTTCTTTAGCAAGAATACTGAGGCGCTGGGCGCCCTTTTCCCCTCAATCATTTAGGGTATGCTATGAATTAAATTCATTCTGCCCTGCATTCGATAGATTCATATTTCCGATGGACAACGAGTGTTTGGCCTACTTGCATGGCTATAGAGCAATTGTTCCAATTTGGATCTTGGCTTTTGGTTTGCACTAATACTGTTTTTGTTTTTGTAGAAAGAAAATCTATCTTAACGGTTTCATTAAACGGAATTAAAACTTTATCTTTTACTCGGTTCTGCAAAGTGACTTTGAAATTCTCAACCCCGTCATTTTTAACTATTATATAATCTTTTTTAGGAGCTTTGGTCTTTTCGTCTTCACCAAAACACCCAGCTAAAATGGCTGAGCCGATTAACACAAAAACGATTATAATACAGCGTGTCATTATTTAATCCTCATTATATTGTCCCAACTTTATGACGTGTATAAAATACTGTAAAGATTTTGTTGGATATAAAGATATTTGAAAGAACAAGATATTTTCTCTGGCTAACGGTCGTAAACCCGTAATAAGTTTCCAAACTGTTGCTGAAATTCTTCATTTGGTTTGATGCCATCGGCGTCAGATGAGAACTCAGGTTTTAATCTATTTACAAAATACATAGTCAAAAGCCCCTTTTTCCCCGAGTCGATCTCACCGCGCTCTTCAGTTTCGAAAGCTTCACTCACTTGTTGAAAGGTAGTTTGGGAGACATTTATTCTACCGGGTTCGCCTTCTTTTTCCATTAGGGCGGCGATATTCACAGCGTCTCCCCAAACATCGTATGTAAATTTTTTCTCACCAACCACGCCGGCTATAATCGGACCAGAGTGGAGTCCTATCCGCATGTCCCATCTCGGCATACGCATCTTTTCCCTTTGCATGTTGGTACGCTCCATATGGTGTTGAATTTCAAGCGAGGCAAGGCAGGTTGCTATCGCATGCCCTCGGCTTTCAGCAGGCACACCTGCTACACACATATAGGCATCTCCAATTGTTTTCAGTTTCTCAACGTTATGTTTAGCGACAATATTATCGAATACGGAAAAATATTGATGCAGAAGATCAATCAGTGATTTCGGTTGCATTTGTTCAGCAAGTTTTGTAAAGCCGGCAAAATCACCAAACATAATAGTTGCGGAGCTATAGAACCGTGGTTCTATTTTTTCTGTATTTCTAAGCTCCGACGCTATTTTTTTTGGCAATATGTTCAATAATAGCTCGTCAGATCTACTTTTTTCGGCAACTAATTCCTGATGCATCTTATCCCGACTCTTTATGGCGTTGTCCATTTCTACGACGGTACGCCTCAGCTCAAGTTGCGTTACAACTTGATGCGAGAGTCTGCGCATGGCCTCCTGTTGATTGAGTGTTATATCCCTCTCTTCAAAATCTACTGTGCATAATGTTCCTATAGAATGACCAGTTGGAGTGATTAACGGCATACCTGCGTAAAAGCGAATATTTGGTGCAGACTTGACCATGTCGTTATCTGAAAACCGGTCATCTTTGGATAAATCGGGCACCAAAAGGAGATCATTTTGACAAATAGTTGTTGCACATATTGATGCGTCTCGTGGCGTCTCTACGAAGTCGTCTGGCAGACCATATTTAGATTTAAACCATTGCCGATCTTCGTCCATAAATTGAATAAAGGATACAGGGCATTGAAGTATTTCAGCTGCTAACTCGGTAATCTCATCAAATACAATCTCTGGCGCCGAATCCATTATGTTGTATTCATCTAACTTCTCAAGACGTTCCGCCTCATTTTCAGGAACAGGCACTTTATCTGTCATCCCGGCACTCCATATTTCATAAATAGCTTATGATAAAAAGTCTAAGCGAAGCAAAAAGAAATCTCTACTCAGAATATTAAAAAAGTAAAATTAACCAGTAATTCAAAGGAGTCTTTTGTGGTTTGATATTTGACATAAAATAATGGATCATGGTCGTAAAAAATACTTGTACCTTTAGGATTATTTCAGATGAAAGATCATCTAATTGAATTGGCGGCGGAATTTCTGGTGCAAAGTAGGTTAGAGAGTGGCCCAACCGCAACCCTACCTAACGAATTAGTGCCAGAGACAGAGTTGGATGGATATGCAATCCAAACGGTTGTTCATCAAATTCTGCAAAAAGCAGGGTATGGCCGTTTAATTGGACATAAAGTAGGGTGTACAACTGAGGTAATGCAAAAATTTCTGAAAATAGATTACCCATGTGCAGGAGAAATATTTAACACTACAGTTTTTGAAAAAACTACCATTTTACCCCTGTCTAAATTTCATCGAGTAGGGATTGAATGTGAAATAGCCGCCCGTTTAAAAACAGATATGATGGGCGCTCTCGGTCCTTATACAATTGAAAGTGCAAAAGATGCTGTTGGTGCCCTTATGGGGGCGATAGAATTGGTAGATGACCGTTATGAAAATTACAGTAATCT
>TARA_B100001057_G_scaffold501270_1_pt1 | contig 12850 bp, 13 predicted proteins | sample TARA_B100001057 | Tara Oceans TARA_B100001057 (sample SAMEA2621839) | marine metagenome | biome: marine biome (ENVO:00000447); feature: surface water layer (ENVO:00002042); material: "saline water (ENVO:00002010), including plankton (ENVO:xxxxxxxx)" | depth 5 m
AGCCTTCCAAGCTGAATGTCGCCGGTTCGAACCCGGTCTCCCGCTCAGAGATTCTATTTAAAATATCATAATACCCAATGAAAAATTATTTATTTTATTTTTTTCTAATCATAAGCTTTACATTAAGTTCTCAACAGAGAAAAATAATTAAAGGAAAGCTTTTATATAGAAATAACAATGTAATTGCTGCAAATGTCATTAATAATACTGAACAATATAATACAATAACAAACTCTGACGGAGAATTTGAGATTAATGTCAAACAAGGTGATGAAATAGTTTTTTCTTCAGTGGAGTTTAAGATTAAGAGTATTATTATTACCGAAGAGATAATAAGAAAAAACAGGTTAGTTGTAAATATTACAGAGAGAATAAATATCCTTGATGAAATAGTTATATCTCCAGAAAACACACAAAAATTTTTAGATTTAAAAGAAGAAGAGTTTAAAGGGTTTGACTATGCTCAAGATAAATCCACGAGGTTAGATAACGTGATAATGAGAGAAGGTAGGTTGAGTAACGGAATTGATTTTGTAAACGCTTTTAAGTTAATTTCTAAGGTTATTTCGAATTCATCTGAAAGCTCCAACTCTAAACTAATACCAAGTAAAATTTTACCTTATGTTTTTAAGGATGATTTTTTTTTAAATGACTTAGGATTAAAACAAGACGAGATTTATGATTTTTTAGAATACTTAGATGAAAAATTAACATCCAAAGACCTCTTGAAAAAATCAAAAGAATTTTTATTAATTGATTATTTATTTGATTCAGTTGAGGAATTTAAAAGAATATAAATGCGCACAACTTTTTTAGTTTTAATATTATTTTCTTTTATTAAACTAAACGCACAAAATAAAAGGTCATTTTTATTAAAAGGAAATGTTTTAGTTTCTGATAGTTTATCTATCTCCTCTATTCATGTGATTAATAAATCCAGAGGAAGTGCAACCATAACAAATGAATTTGGTTATTTTGAATTATTTAGTTCAACTAACGATACCATAATTTTTTCTTCAGTTCAATATAAATTAAAAATTTTAGTAGTTAGCCAAGAAATACTCGAAACAAAAAAAATAATAGTTCCATTAGAGACTTTTGTTAATGAATTGTCCGAGGTTATTGTAAAGCCACACAATCTATCCGGTGATTTATTCAATGATATTGCAAATTCTACTACAAAGCCTATAAATTTCTATAACCTTGGAATTCCAGGTTTTACCGGTAAAAGAAAAGAGAAAATAATTTCCCCAACTAGTATTATAGCTACAGCAATTTTATCTGGAAATATTCCTGTTGATCCAATTTATAAGTATATATCTGGGTATTATAAAAATTTAAAGAAAAAAAGAAGTCTTGAAATAGATTTCAATCTTATTTCGAATCTTATAAAGTTTTATGGTTTTGAATATTTTAAGACATCTTTCGGTTTAAGAGAAGAAGAAATCTATGATTTTGTATCAGGCACATATGACAACTATCCTGTTAAAGAGACTTTTATAAATAATGAGCATAATAAAGTAATTAATTTTTTTGAGGAAAATTATAAAAGAATTTTAGGGTCAAAATAATTTTAAACTATTGTTAATTAATATGGTTTTATATATTTGAATAAATTTTATGATGTATTTATTCATAAGTGGAGCAGAAATTGCCCTAATATTTTTTATTGTACTACTTGTTTTTGGTGCTGATAAAATACCTTCCATTGCAAGAACAATGGCGAAAAGTATTACCCAAATAAAACAAGCAACTAATGAAATTAAGTCAGAAATTCAAAAATCAACTATCGATAATGATTCATCCAAATCTATGACCACAGAGTTAAAAAAAGATATTAATAATGTAAAGAAAGATTTTGATGAATTGAAAGATTCTTTAAAGAGAAAACTTTAAATTTTTCTACTTAAGCTGAGTCCATCTCTGATTGGTAATAAAACTGTCTCAAACGTTTTGTTTTTTTGTAATAGAGAATTAAATTTTTTTATGACTTGGGTATCTAGATCATCTTTATCTGTTTTTTCCAAAACCTTGCCACTCCAAAGAACATTATCTGAGATTAATAATCCTCCTTTTTTTATTTTCGGTGATATTAGTTCAAAATAATTTATATAATTTCCCTTATCAGCGTCAAGAAATACGATATCAAAAGGCCCGCTTATTTTTTTTATAAGGTTAAGCGCATTACCCACATGTTGTATTATTTGGTTTTTTTTATCACTTTGATTGAAAAATTTATTTTGAAAATCAATTAATTCCTCGTTTACTTCAATGGTATGAATTGTTCCATTTGAATCTAATCCTTCGGAAAGACAAAGGGTTCCATAGCCTGTATATGTTCCAATTTCAAGTATTTTTTTTGGTCTAATGAGTTTTGATATCAAACTGAGAAGTCTCCCTTGAAGCGGGCTGGTAAGCATTCTTGGATGTAAAACTTTTTGATTAGTTTCTTTTCTTAATTTTTTTAATATGTCAGACTCTTTATTACTTTTTTTTAAAGAATATTCCAGAATGGATTCGTTTATTAAATTCATAATTAAATTTTAATCAGGCCTTGCATATGAAAATCTTTCAATAAGTTTTGGTAAAGCATATCCATCCAGACCATTAATAGTGACTATATTACCTTTATCAAGTTGAAGCATTCCATCTTCTAATAAAAGTTTATCATCTATTATTATTACCCTTATTTCGCCAACAATCAAAATTGTCCCATTCTCTTTAATACTGTATTCATTTAAATATTTGCAACCAACTTGGATCGGACAGTTTTTAACAAAGGGTGCTTGAAAATCACTCTTAAACTCATAATCTAAATTTGTTTTATCAAATTCAGATATTTTTTTTGGATATTTTGCACTTGTTTGGTGCGCTGATTTAATTTGTGATTCTGTTATCTGGTTTAATGTGAAGTATTTGTAATTTAAAATATTTTCATAAGTATTTCTTGGAACCGTTGTTGGTCTGGTAACAAAACCAATTAATGGTGGCTTGCTTCCGAGGTGAATAACTGAGCTAAAGACAGCAACATTATTAATTTTCTCGTTAGTTTTTGTAGCAATTAGATTAGCTGATTTATAACCAGTCAAGCTGTTTATAAGGTTCAAACGAAATATTTTTGACATTTTCAAAATGTCTTTATGACAAAAATTTAACATTATAATATATGTTTAATTACAATAAACATCTCCGATATTATACTTTTGAAAAGTATTGAAATCAACTTCACCAGATCCACTATTATCAGGGACATAGTTAACTTCATCAAAGGTATTATTATAATCTTCTGATGTATCCCTATCAAAGAAAAAATAATATTTTTCGTTAATTATTTTTTTATCTACAATCAATATTGAGAAGCATTCTTCATTTTTTTGACAACTTATCGCTAAGAAAAAAAACAGAATAACTTTGATAAATTTCATTTTTTGAAAACAAAATAATAGGCATAAATTTAAATAAAAATTCTTTTAGAATATAAAAGTAATTACATGTTTTAATTCCTAAGTCATTTTGTTTAAATTGTAATAAAAAACTTAAGAGTAGTCTAGTTAATGATAAAATTGTACCATGATTAATTTAATAAGATGTTAAGTTTTTGGGAAAAAAAATCTTTTACTAATTATGATTTAGTTGTAATAGGAGGGGGTTTAACGGGTATGTTTTGCGCTCTTTCTTACAATATAAAAAAACCAAAGTCTAAAATTTTAATCTTGGAAAGGGGTATTTTTTCGGATGGAGCAAGTACAAAAAATGCTGGATTTGCTACTTTCGGATCTCTATCAGAAATTATGGCTGATAATAAAAAACTAACTGATGATTTAGTTTTTGATTTGGTCGAAAAAAGAGTTCTAGGGCTTGAATTATTAAAAAAAACAATTCCAAAAAAATATCTTAATATTAAAAATTATGGTGGTTATGAGTTAATATTTGATAATAACGACAGCCTCTTAAATATGATGGATAAGTATAATAAACTACTTCATCCAATATTTAATGATAATATTTTTCATGAATCATCAAACAGGATTGTATCTCTTGGATTTTCTGATAAAAAAATAACAAATTTAATTTTTAATCCATATGATTCTCAAATTGATATAGGTGAGACCTTCTATGCATTGAGAAAAATATTATTATCAAAAGGGATAAACATTATTAATGGTGCAAATGTCTTGGAATATAATTCTAATTTAGATTGCAATAAAGTGTTTGTTAATTATAATGATCAAATAATCAAATTTAAGTCAACCCTTTTGGCTGTATGCTCGAATGCTTCTGCAAAGAAATGGTTTTTAAAAGAAGATATTCAACCTGGTCGAGGCATGATTATTGTCACAAAACCAATTAAAAATTTGAGGATCAAGGGTTCATTTCATTATAACGAAGGGTTCAATTATTTTAGAAATTTTAAAAAAAGAGTGATTATTGGAGGTGCTAGAAATATTGATTTTAAAACAGAAAATACCGAATCTTTTGGTATTAACCAAAAAATAAAAAAATCTCTAATCAATGATTTACATGATTTTATTTTACCAAATAACGATTTTGATATTGATATGGAATGGTCAGGTATAATGGCCTTTGGATCTACAAAAGAACCAATTGTTAAAAAAATTAATGAAAATGCTGTTCTAGCTGTCAGATTAGGTGGAATCGGAGTTTCAATTGCCAGTATTGTTGGTAAGGAGGCGTCTGAATTACTCCTAAAGGATATTGATTAATTTCTCAAGAGCTAGAGATCTAGATCCTTTTATTAAAATATGTTTTTCATTTATTTTTTTTGATCTCAAATAATTAATTAATTCATCGGTTGAGTAAAATTTTATAAAGTGATTAGGTGTTTTATTAATCTCAAAAAAGTTTTTTCCTACTGTAATAACTTTTTTTAGAGAAAGGGTTTTGGTTAAGTCGACTATTTTTTGGTGAGCTGTTTTTGTATATTTACCAAGTTCCAGCATATCACCAATTATAATTAAATTATCATTTGGAAACCTTATTTCAAAATTTTTAATTGCGCAATCCATACTTGTTGGATTTGCATTATAAGCATCCAAAATGATTTTTTTATCATTAATGTTTATTAATTGTGATCTATTTTTCATTGACTTGTATGACTTGATCGAACTTTGCATTTTTTGTATTGGAACATCAAAAAAATATCCTACGGCCAATGCAGCCGATATATTTGGGTAATTATAGTCACCGTACAAACTGCTTAAAAATTTGTGTCCTTTAAAATATAATTCCAAATTATCTTTATTCTCATAGTTATATTCAATCTTAAAATTAGCTTTTAGTCCTTTTCCAAATGAAATATATTTTTTATCGCCAAGTTGTTTTATTTGATCTTTATTGTTGTAATTAACAAAAATTTTACCTCCAGACAAATCTAAGAAATCATATAATTCAGATTTTCCTTTTATAACTCCTTCTTTACCTCCAAAACCTTTGAGATGGGCTAATCCAAAATTGGTAATAAAACCATGGCTTGGCTTTGCTATCTCGCAAAGTTTTTTGATTTCATTTAAGTGATTAGCTCCCATTTCTATTATCAAAAACTCGGCTGAAATAGGAGTGTTTAAAATTGTTAGTGGAACTCCAATATGATTATTAAGGTTGCCAATAGTTGAATATGTTTTATATTTTGTGTTTAAAATTTTCTTTAACAACTCCTTAGTTGTTGTTTTTCCATTGCTACCTGTTATACTAAAAACAGGGCATTTAAGTCTTTGCCTGTGAAAAGATGCTAAATTTTGCAGGGTTTTTAATGTGTCTTTTACATATATGAATTTATTGGACTTTTCTCTTAATTTTGGGTTGTCAATAACTGCTCCAATTGCTTTGCCGGCATTTATTGCTTCAAGAGCAAAGTCATTACCATTAAATTTTTCTCCAGTTAAGGCAAAAAATAACCCATTTTGCAGAGTATTACGCGAGTCTGTATATACTCCAGAGGATTTTTTTAATACACTATATATTTTTTCTAAGTCACCCATTAAAAAAAAGGTATCTGGGAGATACCTTTTAAGATTTAACGCCCTCGTTTATTACGAGCAGATTTTTTCTTCTTACTTTTTGATCCTAGTCTAGACATTGCACATCTGAAGCCTATATAATCTGTAGCCACATATTGAGGGAGGTATCTTCTTTGAGCTGGGTCAAGCCAATAAGCTCTATCTTTCCATGAACCACCTTTATATATTCTTACGGCATCTGTTATGAGCGAAGTTCTCTTTGAGGATTCATCAATGTTTCTTTCTAATTTACCATTTTCATCAACTTTTACAGAGGCATAATTTGGAGAGTCATACATTACTGTGCTTTCTGCTCTTCCATTTCCTTCTCCATCCTCAGGCTTTCCATCAATAAATGATCTTGAAGATTCAATATCCCCATCTCTAAAATTAATATTATCGCTTTCTGAAAAATTACCTCTTAAGAAAGTTTCTTCCTCGTCAATTGCAACTTGATCTAATTCACCTGGCATTCTTTTTAGAATCACTCTACCATTGGGGAGAGTATCATAAACTAATTCGTCCGGAGATATTACTCTAGCCTTACCATCTTCTCCAATAACGTTTTTTAAATATACATTTCCTCTGAAATAATTAAAATCATTATATTCATCATCTATGATTGGCCTGTAAACATCTAGTACCCATTCGGCAACATTTCCACCCATATCATAGATACCAAAGTCATTTGGTGGGTAGGATTTTACTTGGATAGTAATATCTGCACCATCATCAGACCATCCAGCTATTCCTCCATAATCACCCTTACCAAATTTAAAGTTTGCTAGTTGGTCTCCTTCCATCTTGCGATCCTGGGAGCGAGTGTACTCTCCAGACCATGGGTATTTTTTCTTTCCTCTATAATTATTATATTCTCTATCACCAACTAAAGCTAAGGCTGCATATTCCCACTCGGTTTCAGTCGGAAGTCTGTATGAGGGTAATAATAAACCTTTTTCAACTCCAGCATATACATTTACAGTGGAAGTATCTTTTTTAGCTGTTCCTCTTTTTCCTGAGTTAATAATTGGGGTTTCACCACCGTCCAAACTGTCAATTTTTGATCCGTAACTAGTTTCAGGCCTGGTAAGATATGCTTGTGTATTAAATGTACTATTTGCATCTATCGCAGTGTATCGAACGTCTTTTTTTACATATGATTCTCTTTCAAGAAGAAATTCGTTAACCCTATCAGTTCTCCATTCTGCATATTGTACCGCCTGTACCCAGCTTACACCAACAACAGGGTATTCAGCATAAGCAGGATGTCTGAGGTAATTAGTAGTTAATTCCTCCACATAACCCAATGAGTTTCTCCAAACAAGTGTATCTGGCAAAGCACTTTTGTAAATTGCCCTATATCTTGGTTCATTTTGAGGAAAGACTGTTTCTAGCCAATCAAGGTACTCCATGTACATAATATTGGTTACCTCTGTTTCATCAATGTAAAATGACATGACATGTTGTTGAGAGGGAGCATTGTTAAAATCATGTATTACGTCATCTTGTACTTGTCCTTTTGTGAAAGTGCCACCTTCGATAAAAACTAGACCGGGACCTGTTTCTTGTTCCTCAAAATCGGTGTTATATTGAAAACCTCCCTTTTTAGAATTGATTCCCCAGCCAGTTCCTCTTGAGGTGTTATTCTTTCCGCAACCATTAATTAACAATAGAGTTGTTAAAAAAAATAAGGCATATAAGTTATTTACTTTCATAATTTATAATTGAAGATTATAAAATAACTAATACAAATATAATAATTTTTAATACGATCTTTTATATTTATTTGTATACTAGTGTTTATATAATAAAACGCTAGATAAGATTTTTTATTATTTATGTTTTTGCATTGCTATTATAATTGTTGTCATTTGCATAACATTTTTTATCAAAAATCGTTACATATTTATATGAAACTAAAAAATAATACAAGCTTTTATTTTGGTTTAATGTTTATTCTTATATCTATCTCAGTTTCATCGCAGGATAGGGTTATTACCACCGGTGTACCTTTTTTACTAATTACTCCAGATGCAAGAGCTGCTGGAATGGGAGATATTGGTGTTGCAACTAGTGCAGACGAGTTTTCTCAGCAATGGAATCCTGCTAAGTACCCATTTATAGATACTAATGAAGGCTTTGCCATAAGTTATACACCTTATTTAAGTAAGCTGGTCAATGATATTTTTTTAGGTAACGTAACTTATTATAAAAAATTAAATGAAAGAAGTGCATGGGCTTCAAGTTTTAAATATTTTAGTCTGGGTGATATTCAATTCAATGAAATAGTTGGCGGAACAATCGTCAATCAAGGAATAGAAAAGCCCAACGAATTAACTTTAGATGTTTCATATTCTTTAAAATTGAGTGAGTTTTTATCAATGTCAGTTGTTGCAAGGTATATTAGATCAGACCTCAAACTATCTAATGACTCGGATTTTAGTTCAGCAAACTCCTTAGGAATTGATATTTCCGCATATTACAGAAGCAAATCTTTTGACTTCAGCGGTATAAACTCAGTTCTAAGATCTGGAGTAAATATTTCAAATATTGGCCCAAGATTAAAGTATGATGTTGGAGGTAGAAAAAATTTTATACCAACAAATTTAAAGCTAGGTACAGGACTTGAAATGAATTTAGATGATGATAATAGCATAACTTTTAACCTAGAGTTAAATAAATTATTAGTTCCAACTCCAATTGCTTATTTTGATCGAAATAATCAATTTTTGGGTTACAAACAGCCAGATATTGGTTTTTTACAGGGCATAATTGAATCTTTTAATGATGCTCCAGATGGTTTTAAAGAAGAGATAAAAGAAATTGCTTGGTCATTGGGTTTTGAATATGTTTTTAAAAAGAACTTTTCTCTGAGGACCGGTTATTTTAATGAAAGCAAGTCCAAAGGTGCAAGAAGATATGTTACATTTGGGACAGGATTTTTAATTAATCAAATGAACTTTAATGTTTCTTACTTGTTTTCAACTTCAAATGTCAGAAGCCCTCTTGAGAATACATTGAGATTTTCAATTGCCTTTAATATTGGTGAAAGTATTTAAATTGAGAAGAATTCAGTATTTTTGTCGTGTAAAAAATTATGTTATTTGTCAATAGTATAGTATGAAAAAAATCACTAAGGAAACATATGTAGATTGGTATAAAAATATGCTTTTTTGGAGAAAATTTGAAGATAAACTTGCTGCAGTTTATATTCAACAAAAAGTAAGAGGTTTTTTGCACCTGTATAATGGACAGGAAGCCGTTTTGGCAGGAGCATTACATGCAATCGAATTAGGAAAAGACAGAATGATAACTGCATACAGAAATCATGTGCAGCCAATTGGAATGGGTGAGGACCCCAAAAGAGTTATGGCTGAATTGTTTGGAAAAGCAACTGGAACTTCGTCTGGTTTAGGTGGTTCAATGCATATATTTTCCAAAAAATATAAATTTCATGGAGGTCATGGAATTGTTGGTGGTCAAATACCTCTGGGTGCTGGCATGGCTTTCGGAGATAAATATTTTAATCGAGATAATGTCACATTATGTTTTTTAGGGGATGGAGCTGTAAGACAAGGAACTTTGCATGAAACGCTAAATTTAGCTACTCTTTGGGAATTACCTGTTGTATTTATAGTTGAGAATAATGGATATGCAATGGGAACCTCAGTTGCAAGAACAGCAAGTCACCAAGATATATGGAAACTTGGTCTTGGATATGAAATGCCATGTGAACCGGTTGATGGAATGAACCCTGTTTTGGTTGCAAAATCTATTGATAAAGCTGTAAAGCGTGCGCGCTCAGGAAAAGGACCATCTTTCCTTGAGATGAAAACATACAGGTATAGGGGTCATTCCATGTCTGATGCACAAAAATATCGTACTAAGGACGAAGTTGAGGAGTATAAAAAAATTGATCCTATTATCCAGGTTAAAGATGTAATTCTGAAAAAGAAATATGCAAAACAAATTGATTTAGATAAGATTGATCAATTAGTCAAAGATAAAGTATTGGAATGCGAAAAATTCGCTGATGAATCACCATATCCTGATAAAAAATTGATGTACGATGCAGTCTATGAACAAAAAGATTATCCTTTTTTACAACACAAATTAGATTGATATGCCTGATGTAATAAATATGCCACGACTAAGTGATACAATGGAAGAGGGGACTGTAGCTAAATGGTTTAAGAAAGTCGGTGATACTGTTAAAGAAGGCGATATTTTAGCTGAAATTGAGACTGATAAGGCCACTATGGAGTTTGAAGCTTTTCACGAAGGAGAGCTTCTTTATATAGGAGTTGACGAAGGTGAGACAGCTGTCGTAGATAGTTTACTTGCAATCATTGGCTCTAAAGAAGATGATATTTCAAGTTATATTAATAACGCCTCTGATAAAGTTACAATCGAAACTAGTGAGGAAAAAATTAATATTAAATCCGATGAAACATCAGAAAAAAAAGCAGATGATAAATCTAATTTTAATATTGTAATGATGCCTAGGCTAAGTGATACTATGGAGGAAGGTTCAGTTGCAAAATGGTTCAAGAAAGTTGGTGATAGGGTAGATGAGGGAGATATTTTAGCTGAAATTGAGACCGATAAGGCTACTATGGAGTTTGAGTCATTTTACTCTGGTCAACTGTTATACATTGGAGTGAATGATGGTGAATCAGCCAAGGTTGATACTATTTTAGCAATAATTGGTGATGAAGGTATTAATGTACAAGATGTTCTTGATTCACAAAATAAAACAGTTAATATTGTTTCAGAGGAGAATCCTCAAGATGATGAAAAATCAGAAAATCTTAATGAATTAAAATTTGATAAAAAGTCGAAGGATAATGCTGATATACTTGAAAAGGATACTAATTTAAGGATTTTCGCATCACCCTTGGCAAAAAAAATTGCTCTTGATAAGGGCATAAGTCTTTCAAAAGTGAACGGAAGTGGAGATGGTGGAAGGATTATAAAAAGAGATATTGAAAATTTCGTTGATGATCATAGAGAAAAAAGAGTAACCGAGGTATCCGGAAAAGAATCTTTTACGGAATTTCCCAATAGTCAAATGCGAAAAACAATTGCAAAACGATTGTCTTTATCAAAATTTAGTGCTCCCCATTATTATTTAGGTATTGAATTCAATATGGATAATTTAATTTCATTTAGAGCTCAGCACAATAATTTAATGGATTCAAAAATCTCTTTTAATGATATTATGGTAAAATTATCCGCGAAATCATTGAAACTTCACCCTAAAGTAAATGCAAAGTGGACAGAGGAAAACATAATTCAATATAGTCATGTACACATGGGTGTTGCTGTTGCTGTTGAAGATGGTTTGGTTGTCCCAGTGGTAAAATTTGCAAATGAATTGAGCTTGGAAGAGATTGGAAATACAATTAAAGATATGGCTAGCAGGGCAAAGTCAAAAAAACTCAAACCCACAGAAATTGAAGGAAGTACTTTTACGATTTCTAACCTTGGAATGTTTGGAATAACTGAATTCACCTCAATAATTAATCAGCCTAATTCATCAATATTGTCTGTTGGGGCGATAGTTCAAAAGCCTATTGTCAAAGAGGATAAAATTGTTATTGGTAATACAATGAAAGTTACTTTAGCTTGTGATCACCGGGTTGTCGATGGTGCAACTGGGTCAGAATTTTTAAATACACTTAAGAAATTTATTGAAAACCCTATTGGGATTTTATTATAATTTATGCTCTTAAAAAAAACATTATTGATTACTGGTGCTAGCAATGGTATTGGTTTTGAACTTGTAAAAACTGCTGTTTTAAATGGATATAAGGTTTTTGCGATTTCCAGGAATATCAATAATCTAAAATCTTTGAAGGGAGTTGTTGCGTTTTCTGTCGATTTGACTGATGAAAACGACATAAAGGGTTTTGTTGATGAGTTAATTAATCAAAAAATAAAATTAGATATTGTAATAAATAATGCTGGAAGCCTAATTAATAAACCCTTTATGAATACGTCCATGCAGGATTTTAAGAATATTTTTGGAGTTAATATTTTTGGTGTAGCTTCATTGTTAAGAATTTGCTTGCCACTTATTGAGAAGGATGGACATGTAATTAATATAAGTAGTATGGGAGGAGTACAAGGAAGTGCAAAATTTCCTGGGTTGTCTGCTTATTCAAGTAGTAAAGGTGCATTAATTACTTTAACTGAACTATTAGCTGAGGAATTCAAAGAATCGGGACCATCATTTAATGTTTTGGCTTTAGGAGCTGTTCAAACTGAAATGTTAAAAAGTGCTTTTCCTGGATATAAAGCCAAAATCACACCACAGCAGATGGCTCAATATATTTTTGATTTTTCAATGTCTGGTCATAAATTGTTTAATGGAAAATTAATACCTGTTTCTCTTTCAACTCCTTAAAAATATTAATTGAAAACAATTTTCGAATATATTCCAATAAAATCACATGGTTTAGTCAATCAATATTTAGTTGATTACCCTGTTAAATTTAAAATTTCTAACAAAAGATATTCTAAACATGGTGATTATCGATATTATTCTAATGGAGATGAACAGATTTCCGTTAACTCAAATCTAAATCCATATAGATTTTTAATTACACTTATTCACGAAATATCTCATTTAGTTGCTTTCAAAAATTATGGGAGAAATATCAATCCCCACGGTAAAGAGTGGAAAGAAACATTCAAAAGTTTAATGAATCCATTTTTAAAAGTTGACATATTCCCTGAAAATTTACTTAAAACTTTAAAAAAACACTTTGTCAATCCAAAAAGTTCAACCGATTCAGATTTTGAGTTATCATTAGCTCTAAATCGTTATA
>TARA_B100001057_G_scaffold493954_1_pt1 | contig 12829 bp, 12 predicted proteins | sample TARA_B100001057 | Tara Oceans TARA_B100001057 (sample SAMEA2621839) | marine metagenome | biome: marine biome (ENVO:00000447); feature: surface water layer (ENVO:00002042); material: "saline water (ENVO:00002010), including plankton (ENVO:xxxxxxxx)" | depth 5 m
GATATATTTAAAAGATTTTCAATAAAGTATTCTTGATTAAAATTTAAGTTTATATTTATAGACAAAAAGTTTGAAATAAACGGCACAATAAATAAGTATATTCAATATAAGTAGAATTATCTGATATTGCGTATTTGAAATGTTTAGCAACCCAAAATAAAAGATAATTAGGTTGTACAATAAGATTATTAACGATCCACAATTGTTTGCATAAATATTTTTTAATTTAAATTTTTTCCTTAAATAAAAAAACAAAAGTTGATGTAAATGATTACTATCTGGTTTTATTGGAGATTTTTTTAATTGAAATTTTCTCAGTATAGAAAACAAATTTTCAAAACATGGATACCAAAATAGCAGTACAACAAAAAAAGGGGAAAATATTTGATATTCAGTATAAATCTTGATTAAAAGATACCCATAAAAAAAACCTAGAATATAAGCACCTGTATCTCCCATAAAAGACTTTTTAAAAAGGTTTAATAAAAATAGAATAAATAAGATAACTGAAAAAAATAATAGATTATTACTTTCAATGTCTAAAAAGTTAATAAAATTTAATTGGTAAAATATAATAGATATTAAAAAATAATAACCAACTAACAAACCATTTAATCCATCGATAAAATTTGATCCATTAATTAAAATTAAAAGACAAAAAGTAGAAAAAAAATAACTTAGTAAGATGTTAGAATTTAAAAGATCTATTATATAAATCCTTGTTGGTGAAATCCTTAAATCAGATACATAAACAATTAAAAATAATAACATTGTCTGAATTAGAAATCGTATTTTTGGTGAAGCTATTACCTTTAAATCTGTTACCAATCCTAAAATAAATAAAAAAGAAAAAAGATAAATAAATGTTTCAATTTCATTTAAATAAAGATACAAAATTGAAAAAAAAATAAATATGCCGCCAGTTAATGGCACAGTAGTAAATCCAGAAAACTTTTGATGAATTGACCCACTGTAGTTAAGTAAAATCTTATTCTTAATTAACAAATTGTTTAAAAAAATAAAAAATAAAAAACCAGTTAAAATTATTAATAATTTTTCCATTTATTTAAATAAAGAATTAAAGCTTAACAAAAATAAAAAAAATAAAGATTTTAGAAAATTAAATTTCATATATTCATGATACACAATATATCCATCTTTAATTTTTTGTATAACAGAGGATGATAAAGAATTATCAACTTTTCTCCAAAAAGTTAAATTTTCATTTAAAGCATAAATCTTTACGTTAATTTTTAAAATTTTTAGCCATAACACAAAATCTTCTTTTGTCTTTAAATTTGGAAATAAAATATCATCTTTTAGTAATTTTTTTTTAACCATCACGGTGGATAAACCAATGTCACAAGAGTATAGTAGGCTATTATAATTATAATAATCCTTAGCTTTTCGTACATTTAAAATTTTTTTATTTTTATTTAATACTTCATAAGAGGTGTGAGAAATGAGGGCTTTATTAGCCTCCATAAAATGAATTTGTTTTTTTATTTTATTCTTTTTCCAAATATCATCGGCATCTAAAAAAGCTATATATTCTCCATTAGCTTTTTTTATTCCAAGATTTCTCGTCTCACCGACGCCCAAAGTTTTTTGATTAATGAACAAATTAATTCTGTTATCGGTTCTTTGAATTTTTTTTATAAAATTCAAATCATCATGATTCTCGTCATCATAGATTAAAATAATTTCAAGCTTCTTATAGGATTGTCTTAAGACAGATTTAATTGCTTCTTCAATATATATCCTCTTCTTAAAATATGGAATAATCACACTCACTAACTTCATATAAATCTTACTTATAATAAATCTAATTAAAAGATATATTAAAATTTATCTTAAGTATTATATTAATTTAAATATAGAAAAAATCATTTTATGAAATCAATTGACAAAGAATTAATCATTTTTATGCCGTCGATAGAAATGGGTGGAGGAGTTGAAAAAAACTTTCTCTTACTGACAAATTTTTTGGTTAAAAAAATAAAAAAGATTTCCATTATCACTGCATCAAAAAAATATAAAAAATATTTAAATAATAAGGTTCGTTATATTTCTTTAAATACAAACATTTTGGATCAAATAGGAAGACGAAAAAAGTTTTTTTTATCATTAATAATCTTATTAAAAAAATTGATAATTAGTAAAAATGTTACTGTTTTAAGTTTTCAAGGCCATATATATTGCGTTCTTCTTTGCAAGTTATTTAATGTCAGAGTTATTATAAGATCAAATACCTCTCCATTTGGCTGGTCTAATAATTTTCTTAAAAAAATTTTGTACAAATTTATATATTCATTAGCAGATGAAATAATTGTCAATAGTTTAGAATTTAAAAAAGAAATGAAAACAAAACTTAATCTCGATACAAAAATCATTTATAACCCTCTTAACTTTTCACAAATTAATAAAATTTCAAAAGAAAAAATTGATTTTAAATTTTTTAAAAAAAATTCTTTAAATTTAATAAATGTAGCAAGATTGAATGAGCAGAAAGACCAAATAACATTGCTTAAATCAATCAATTATTTAAAAAAAAAAATATCTATTAAATTACTTATAATTGGAAATGGAGAAGAAAAAAAGAAAATGATTAATTTTATAAATAACAACAAATTATCAAAAAATGTTAAAATTTTATCATATAAAAAAAATCCATTCCCTTATATTTTAAAGTCTGATTTGTTTGTTCTTTCTTCTAGATACGAAGGTTTACCAAACATATTATTAGAAACTATTGTATTAAAAATACCAATTCTATCAAGTGATTGTTCAACAGGACCAAAAGAAATTTTAGATAATGGTTTAGGAGGATTGTTATTTAAAAAAGAAAATTACAAAGATTTAGCAAAAAAAATTATTTTCTTTAATCAGAATAAAAAAGTAATAACTAAGAAAACTAATTATGCATATAGAAGATTGTTTAGATTTGATTACAACACTAATTTACAAAAATACTTTAAAATAGTTTCAAATTAAAAATTTATTGAATTGTAATGATCTGATGTGATTTATTTAAAAATTAAGGATTTAACAAACTTAATTAGAAAAAGCAAAGGCCTTGTTTTTGAATAAATTAATTCATGAATTAAACCTAAATTATTTTGTTTAAAAAAATTAGGTAAAATTGCTAATTCCGAAGTTTTGTTAAGTTTAATTTGATATTTTGAATCTTGTGGAAAAATTATGAACGATAGTAATAGTCTATTTTTTTTTGAAATATTTTTTGTTCCTCTATGCCATAGTGAATGTTTTCTTAATACGATATCTCCTTTGTTTAGAAGAATCTTTTTTTTATTTTTTTTTGAAAAAACGAATTTCCAAAAAGGAAGATATTTTTTGTGACTACCCACACAAACTTCAGTCGGGCCATTGATTTCGCTAATATCCTCAGTAGAAATTGACATTAAATACATCTCCTTATTATATCCTCCATCTATATGGAAGTGTTGTTCACCTTTATTTGGTAAAGAAAGATTTCCACCATAATTAATTGTTAACTCCTCAATCTTTTTACTTAAAATATTTTCAATTAACTCAAATGTTCCCTCTGATTTTAATATGTCTAATAATTCGTCTCCATAATTTCCTGGATAAACATTTAAATTTCCCATTATAGAGCCTCTTACTTTGTTAATATTGATTGAAATAATTTCCTCTTCAAGTGAATTATAAATTCTTTTCGTTAAATCTATAAATTTATTATTTCTACTTAAATTCGTATTTAAAATTACAAATCCATCCTCTTCAAATCTCTCTCTTTGCATATAGATTTTTAATTATCTTTATAACAGATGTCTTTTTATCGTATTTTTTAAAGAATTTATCAACTTTTTTGTAATTTTGTCTATCATAATCTCCATACTTTTTTTTTAGATAGTGTACTCCAGCATAAAAAATTGGAATTAATCTTGCTGAATATCTAGTTCTAAATGAAAAAATTAACATTGCAAAAAACTTCATAACAAAAAAATTATACCCAAAGAATTTATCTAAAGGAGTTCCTATTTTCTTTAAAAGTACTAATCTATATTTATAATTATAGTATATATTTTTAGCCCAATTTCTGCCAATTGTATAAGACACAGCGTGGTAAATTTTTTCATTTAAATCTACTACAAGTTTACCTTTAGTTTTTTTTAACCTATGTGAAAGTTCAATATCTTCCTCTCCATAAAAAAAATCAGGGTCAGATAAACCTGCCAATTTTAAATTTTTGCTTCGCATGATAGACGCACAACCAACTATTGCATCTGTTTTTTCCAGTCCTTTAAAAAAAGGGGAATCACTTTGACCAGGAATGTAATCCGAACATTGTTTTTGTAATTTGAGATTGTTTCCGATTTTTGTGCCTCGAAACCAAATCAAATTTGGTCTATCAAGAAACATTATTTTTGGGCTTAAAGCAATAATCTTTTTATCTTTTTTTAATCTTTGACTTAAATTGTATAATAACAATTTAGGTAAAACCATATCATTGTCAATTCTAGATATATATTGAAAATTATTTTCTAAAGAAAATTCATAGCCTGGATTGTGACCCAATCCACATCCATAATTAATTTTATTTTTAATATAAATACATTTTTTATCTAAATTTAATTTACCTAAATTTGTTTTAGGTTTTTGTATTTTTTTAACTTGAATTTTATTTTTTTTTAACCATCCTAAAACTTTATTTGAATAAACTTTCTTAGAATTGTTATCTACAAGAACTAAAGTAAAATTAATTTTTTTTTGTTTGTATATTGAATTTAGACAATCAATTGTCTTTAAATTATCATTCCAGAATAAAACAACTATGCTCAATAAATTTTTTTTAGAATTATTCATTTTTTTAAGATATCTACGATAGAGTTATAATGTCCAATTAAAGTAAATTTTTTGAGAGATTTTTTTGAATTAATGATAATTTTTTTTTTTTCAGAATTTGACAAATTTTTGAAGTGTCCATATTTTGACAAAAAATCTTTTATAGAATTATTTTTAAATAAAATTCCATTATTTTTACCTATTATTTCTTTAGGACCACTTGGACAATCACTAGAAAGTACAAAACAGTTACTAAACATAGCTTCTATAATAACAAAACCAGGATCCTCCCATAGAGAGCTCAAAATAAACGCTTCACATTTTTCAAAGTATTTAAATACATTATTTTTATAGCCAATTAGAAAGATATTATTTTGCAATTTTTTTTTTTTTATAAAATTTTTCAATTTATCTTCATCTTCACCTGTACCAATAATTATCAATAGCAGATCTTTCTCTTTAATCAAAATTTTCTCAAAGCATTTTATTAAAAATTCGAAATTTTTTTGTTTAGTTAATCTACCAATTGCTAAAAAGAATTTTTTATTTTCAAAATTAAATACTTCATGATTTTTTTTTTGAGAGTTGATATCTTTCAGGTTAAGTATTGGGTCATATAAAACTTTTAATTTCTCTTCATCAATTAATTTCATTTTTTTTAATAATTCAAATGTTTCTATGGTAGGACATGTGACTTTAAAAACTTTTTTTAAACAGATTTTCCACAACAAGTACCTGAAAAAATTTAATTTTGGTTTACCAGAAATTCTGAGAATTAATTTTGTATTAAAATTGAAAATTAAGTTTAGGATAAGTGGTAAAGATGTTACTAAATGAATAATTAAATAATCTGGTTTTTCTTTTTCAATAAGATTTTTAAGATTAAAAAAATTGAAACAAAAAATTATGAAATATTTAATTCTACTTTTTATAAAACCTTTGGATGAAAATTTGTGCAAAAAACTTATATAATTTAATTTTAAAAATATCTCATTTTTTATTTCAAAATATCTTGAATTTTTCCATTCTCCAAAAACATCAATTATTTTTGCTTTAAAGCCAGAGTTAGAGTATTTGTTTAAAGCTAGAGCTGAATTATATGCTGCTTTCACAGTAGCTACATTATCTATGTGGGGTGACCAATAAAATACTAATTTATTATTTTTCATAAAAAATTTTTTTTATAAAATCTAAATAATTAGAAGAATTTTTTTCCTCTAAAAATCTATGTAATTTTATTTTGGCATACCTTGATTTTTTCTTTGATAATTTATAATTTCTTAAAGCATATAGAATTTTTTGAGACAAAACATTTGTATTAGAAACTGGACTCAAATAGCCACCTTTTCCGTAATTAATTATTTCTGATGGTCCGCTTTTACAGTTGGTTGTGACTATGGGTATATCATAATTTATTGCATCTAATAGTACATTACCAAGACCCTCATAAAGTGAGCTCAAAACAAATAATTTAGAATTTTTATAAAAAAATTCCAAATTATTTATCCATCCCATAAGTTTTACTCTTGAAGATATTTTTAAGTCTACAATCAAATCTTTTAATGATTTTTTTAATTCACCGTCTCCCAAAATAATTAATTTGTATTCTTTCAAATCATATTTAATTTTGTTGAATGCTAAAATTAATGTTTTGAAATCCTTTTGTTTGGTCAATCTACCAGCTGCTAGTATATAGTTTAGTTTTTTATTATTTCTTCTTTTTAGTATTTTTTTTATATATGGATTATAGATAGTTTTAATATTTTTATTAAATAAAATTTTTCTGAGAGATTTTTCTGAACCTTTTGAGTTTGATATAATTCCGTTAGCAAAGTTATAAAAAAACATCTTTAATATTAAAACAAAATAAGAAACTATCTTATTTTCTGCATATATAGTTGAATAAATTGGATTTTCCGCATTTCTCACAACAATCTTGAAGGATAAAATTTTGCTAATAATTATTGCAAGAGTACTACTTTGTAATGAAAAGATAATACTTTCCTCTTTTTTACAATTTTTAAGTATCGCTTTTAATTTATTAAACGCGGACAGAGATTTTGAGATTCGAGAATTTATAAAAAAGCTTTTTTTATATTTTGGTTCGATTAATTTAAAATTTTTCTTGTTAAGAATTAAATTAGAGTTGAAATTTGAGCTTATTAATAAAATGTTATAATTTTTTTTTAAGAAAAAATTTATTAAATTTACTAAAATTTTTTCAACGCCACCTCTTTCAAATGATGGGTAAAAGATAATTATTTTTTTTAATTTCATTTGATTTTTATGAACAAGTTTTTGTTTCTAAATTCCTTAAACCACTTAATTGTTTCACTCAGTCCATTTTCTATATTTGTAAATTTTTGAAATTTTATATACTTAAGTAATTTTTTATTAGATCCATAAGTTGTCTTCATTTCACCTTTTCTTTTATTCATGTATTGTAATTTTATTTTCTTTTTTAAAATATTTTCTACCAATATAATTACGTCATTGATTTTAATTGGTTTAGAACCGCAAATGTTCAAAATTTTAAGATTTTTATCAATTTTTTTACTGAGAAGAAAAATTATTTTTACTACATCGTTTATAAAAGTAAAATCTCGTAATTGATTTCCATAATCATAAATTTTAATAGTTTTATTTCTTTTAATTAAGGAAAGTAATTTTAAAATCAACATATCTGGGCGTCCGTATGGACCATAAACTGTAAATGGTCTTATTATTTTGATTGAAGTTTTTGTATTTTTAAATTTTTTTTTAATCAATCTCTCACAAGAAATTTTTGTCTTGGCATAAAAATTTTTAGGTTTAAATTGAAAATTTTCATTAATCGGATATCTTTTGTGATCTCCGTAAACGGAGCTTGAAGAAGAAAAAATAAAATGTTGGATTTTGTTTTTTTTTATTTGATCAATCAAAACCTCTGTTGCTTTAAAGTTATTTTGATAATAGCTTTTAGGGTTTTTGTAAGAATATATTACTCCAGGTTGTGCAGCAAAATGTATAACATTGTAAAATTGGTGATTTAGAAATACTTTTTGAATCTTTTTTTTTTGATTTAGATCCAGTTTATAAAATATAAATTTCTTATTTTTTTTTAAAATTGAGATTCTATGTTTTTTGTAATTTACTGAATAATATGAATTTAAACTATCAATACCAACTACTTCGTAATTTTTTTTAAGAAGTAAATTACACATGTGAAATCCAATAAATCCTGCACAACCTGTTACTAAATACATTTATTTTAAGTTAATTTGTTTTAATATTTTTTTAGCTCTTTCTTTTAAAGTAAAGCATTTACTTAAATTATAATTCTTTTTTGATATAATAAATTGTTTTTGCGTTTGATTGCTTAACTTATCAATTTCATTTCTCCAAGAATATATATTTTTAAAATTTTTAACGAAAATTGCATTTTCTTTACTAATTACTTCTTTTAGGACTTGATAATCAGAGCAAATAATTACTTTGCCTGCAGTCAAATAATCAAATAATTTTAATGGAGAAGTATATTTCGTTATATTACCGACATCACCTGCAACGGTTATTGCTGAAACATAAGGAAGAATGAGCAAGTCCATTTTTGATAAATTTTTTGAAATATCTTTATATGGAACGTATTTTTTAAAATATAAGTTTTTATTTATATCTTTATATTTCATAAGATTTAAATTTCTGAAATCACCGTATAAATAATATTCATTTTTTCTATCAATTTTCGATAGGTCTATAATCATTTCGTATCCTCTAGACTTATAAATAGAACCAAAATAACCTATCTTTAATTTTTTTTTATTAAAATTGAAACTAAACTTCTTTTCTAAAGAAGAACCACTTGGTGTTACTAAAATTTTATTTTTTTTTATTTTATATTGATTTATATAAAGATTTTTTAGAGCATTTGTAATAGCAATTATCAATATAACATTTTTTGAATTAAGATATTTTGTTATTTTAAATATAAATTGAACAATACGTGACTCTTCATTTAAATCATGATGAATTTCCATAATAATTTTTTTCCTTAGTAATGTAAGAATAAAACACGTAAAATAATTTCTTGTAACAAAAACATCTGTATTAAGTTTAATTCCTTTAAAAATTGAAATGAAAGAAAATAAATAATATTTAAAACCTAAAGGGAATTCTTTAAAATAGTTTATTTTAAAAATATTAAATTTATTTTTAATATTATAGAATTCAAACAAATTGGATTTTATTTTAGAGGTATTAGTAGTAATTAGATTTACTTCATTACCCAAGGAAGTGAACGCTTCACACATTTTCATAATTTGAATTGAGCTAGCCACGCTTGATGGGATTGATGTATTTGAAAGATAAGTTATTTTCACTAGAGCCTAAATTCTCTTAAAAATATTTGAATATTAATTAAATTCCAAATTAAATAAGGGTCAAAATAATTTTTTTTGTGTAAATTTAATAAATTTTGACAATTATCTAAATTTAAAATTTCTGAGGAGTCATAATAATCTTTGCTTAAAATAGATTTTGCATAGTCAAAAATTTGATTTCTTAACCAAGATGCAAATGGGCTGTTAAAACCAAGCTTAGATTTATTAATCGTTTGAAGTTCTTTAAACTCTTTTGTTATCATATGTTTATAGTTGAAAAAAGGACCATATTTATTAAATTCATTAATCATTAAATAATTTTCAATAATTTGTTTGTCCAAAAAAGGAACTCTTACTTCGATGCCTGAATGAGCATAAATTTTATCATTTCTCAAAAGTATATCATTGGGTATCCAAGTATCTAGGTCATGAAACATAACATTTGATAGCTTATTTTTATCAAAGCTTTTTGAATGATTTAACATTCCATTTAAATCTCTATAATTTAAATATCTAAAATTTTTATAAACGTTTTTTTGACTTTTAAATAAATTTTGTTCACTAAATGTGAGATACATATCACGGGAATTCTTCATAAAAAATCTATTAATGTTCTTTATATTTGTATTAATATTCAAAAATCTTAATGGATTAAATTTATTCATCAAATTTATAAAATAAATAGATTTGTATCTTTTGTAACCTGTGAAAATCTCATCACCTCCATCTCCTGAAAACAAAACTTTTTCTTTTACCTTTTTACTTAAAATATAATTTGCAATTGAATTTGAGTTACCAACTGGTTCTTCAACAATATTCACAACCTTTTCCGAGTAATCTATAAAATCTTTCGAGGAAACTTCTACTGGCATTAAATCTATATTATTTTTTTTACAAATTTTATCAGCTATTTTAAAATCTATTGAAAATTTTTCTGAGTCTGAAAAAAATACAGAATAACAGTTAAAATTATTATTTTTTGATTTAATTAATTCTGAAAATATTAGGTTGGAATCTATGCCGCCAGAAAGAGACAATGCTATTGGAACGTCTGAAATAAATTGATTAGAAAATATATTATTTATATTTTTTCTTAAATCTTTCCTATTGAAATCATATTTAAAATCAAATTTTAATAATTGAGATTTAGATATTTCTTTTTTTTGGTTATCAAAAATGAGAACTTCACCAGGTAATAACTTAAAAATATCTTTAAAATAAGTTTCTCTCAAATCATTTCTGTTAAAATTTGAATAAGATAAAATTGAAGCCTTATTAATTGATTTAGAGGTAACACTCAATAAAATCGGTTTTATTAAAGAAGAAAAAAAAAAAAGTTTTTTATGTAAGTCAAAATAATAGTATAACGGTTTTACCCCAACTACATCTCTACTTAAATAAAGTAAATCTTTATACTTATCGTACAAAGCAATAGAAAAAATACCTGAGAGCATTTTGAAAGAATTTATTCCATATTCTTTAAATAATCTTATAACTACTTCTGTATCTGAATTTGTAAAAAAATTGTGTCCTTTATTTTCAAGTTTTTTTTTTAATTGTTTATAATTATAGATTTCTCCATTAAATGACAAAATTAACTCTTTATAATAATACGGTTGATTAGATTTTGGTGTTGGATCAATTATAGCAAGTCTATTATGTGATAGAGAAAAATTATTTGATGAGTAAAACCCTTCATTATCTGGCCCTCTTGAACCTGTTATTGACGACATTTTTTTCAATAGATGATCGTCTTTAAAATTAAATCCGTTTATTGCACACATAAATATTATCCTTATTATAAAAAAATTTTATTAACATTGTACTTAACTCAAAAAAACTACTTAAAAAAATTTATGAATATTTTAATGTCTTCTTTATTATATTTTTTTTCTCTCTCAGGGTGCCACATGAAAGCCTGAATAGGTAACTTTTTATGTTTAATACCTTCTATTACCTTATCACCAGAAAAGTGAGTTATAAAAAAGTTCTCAGGACAATTTTCTATTTTCCAATTATGGTAACTATTAACTTTTCTTTTAATAAGATTTTTTGGATTAACAGATATTAGAGAGTGTCTTTTTGAAACATGATTTGCTACTTTTAATAGATTAACTTTATTGAGATGCGCAATCATCTGCAGGCCTCTACATAGACCAAACAAGGGAATTTTTTTTTTTAAACAAAAATTATATATATGTTTTTCAATATTGTATCTTTCTTTATTCTTGTCTAGATCTTCTCCACCAGATAAAATGAAACCTTTAATTTTTAAGCTTCTAGAATAAAAATTTAATAGATCATTTGTTTGTTTTTTTTTTAATCTAATATTTGGGATTGGTATAACAATATATCCTATTTTGCTCAGAAAATTTACCAGCTCTTTATCTAAAGCATCTTTAAATGTTCGAGTTTTTTTGTCATAAATTAATCGTTGTGTAGAACAAATAAACTTCATAATTTATTCTTTTAATCTAAATTTAACTGATGTTGAAAATGTATTATCTAAAATTTCTTTTATTAAAATTTTCATATTAAATACTCCACCAAAAGATCTGTAAGAATATAAATTTAAAATATTAATCATTTTCAAAGCTTCAAAATTATACATTTTAATGAATTTTTTTAAACTTTTGTTTGTGAAACAATTTAAGTGTTCTAATGGTTGAATTGGTCCTTTGACAATTTCTAAAGATGCTACGTTCTTTATTTGTTTAATTCCATTTGGCACTCCTATTTCTAAGATACATCCTTTTTTTGATATTAACTTTATCAATTTCATAGACTTGTTTATGTCTGGGATGTGTTCAAGAACCTGCTCAAGTCTTATATAATCGAAATAATTTTTGTAATTCAGAATTTGATCATCATTCAAGACATCAATTCCATTTGAAGTTAAATAAGATTTTCTTGATGGTGAAATTTCATAGGCAAACTTGTTAACTTTATTTTTGTCTAAGTTGATCAACCAAGAGCCCCAGCCTGCTCCAAAATCAAGAATATTTATTTTTTCTTTATTAAAATGATCTAATATTGCTTTAAATTTATATTTATTTTTTTTTCTAGAAATTTTTTCAAAGTTTATACTTTTGTTTAAACTAAAATTTTTATTTATTATTTCTTCGTAAAGAAAGTTGCTAAATTTCTCATCAGGAACAAATTTTTGCCAAATAAAACTACATTCGGAACATTTTAGTAAAGTGTAATTTTGATTTTTTAAATATTCATTTATATTGTCTAAATAAACATTGCCATAAAAATTTTTAAAAAAATTTTTTAGTTCTTCATTTGAGTACTCTTTTTCAAAGTATAAGAAGCCTTTTTTTCCACAAATTTTACAATTCATTGATTCATTATTATTTACCATTGTAAGTAATCTTTTAAGTTCTTTTCAATATATTTAAGCTCATATTTTGATAAATTCTTTTTGGCTTTATAAATATTATTTCTAGTAAACTTAAAATCAAATTTTTTTGTGCTCATAGTTGGAATACTTAAAAACTTTTCAAATTTAATTTTACAAAAATCTTCTTTAAAGAATTCCTCAAATTTTAAATGAATCAGATTTTTATTGTTTTTGATGTTAAATAATTTTTTTTTTTTGAAAATTTCATCGTACCACTTTACAAATTTTTTCAAATCAT
>TARA_B100001057_G_scaffold480843_1_pt1 | contig 12825 bp, 15 predicted proteins | sample TARA_B100001057 | Tara Oceans TARA_B100001057 (sample SAMEA2621839) | marine metagenome | biome: marine biome (ENVO:00000447); feature: surface water layer (ENVO:00002042); material: "saline water (ENVO:00002010), including plankton (ENVO:xxxxxxxx)" | depth 5 m
AGCATATTCTCGCCTTCGTAAAAGCAATCTACTGGACATACCTCTACGCAATCCATATGTTTACATTTTATACATGCATCGTTTACTAAGTATGTCACAAATCTCCTTTTTCCCGCATCTCCGCTCTAATTTTTGTAGCACTTATACTATGTATCTCTTTTCCTAAGTCATGCTCTGTAAAGGTATATCCTACACCACGACCGTAACTAATATCCACGATATTAGGTACTATCATTATATTATATTCCCTTTGATATACAAAGCCTTCTTTAGCTAGTTCTTTTTTAATATTTTCTTCAACGTCTGTTACGATAAAAGGATTATCATCTTGTGCCATTGTACGTCCACCCGAAGCATCTGTATCTTGCGGTACAGTTCTAATCATAATACAAACTTGTCCAGTTTCAGCAAGAGCACGTTTGAATAATTCTGTATGTCCAGGATGCCAAGGTTGCCATCTACCTAGCATTTGTGTTGTAGGTTTAAATGTATCAAACAATTTTATTTCTCCCCATGTAATTTGTAACAACTTCCGCTAATTGAGCATGGGTATCATTAAACCATTCTTTTACATGGTAGTCACAAAAAGCTGGTTCCTCAAACATTTTATTTGTATCTTCAAACCTTCCTTCTGCTATTGTATCCATCCAAACAGTATAGTCAGGATTAAATTCTTGCCTTGCTCGCTCTGTTGGGCAAACAAAATCTGCTACGGCAATCTTTCCAGAAAGCACAACACCATCGGCAAGATGCCTCATTCTTTGTGCTTGTCTAATCCTTCCTTCCGGACTAAAATCCCAATCCTTATAACGTTCCCTAATAGCGTCTGCGTTAAGATGAACTCCACCTAATAGCTCTGCGAACGGAGTAGCAAGTGTTGTCTTGCCACTTCCTGGTAATCCAAAAATTAATATTTTCATTTCATTCTCGATAATCTAATCATAGTTGCCGCCAGATTTATTTCTGGATCAGAAACTAATGTATGATCAACAAGACCTTGTTTGATAATAAGTATAGCACTTTCTTGCTTTTCTTCGTCACCAAACAATTCTACATTGTCATACAACCATTTGTATACATCTTCCATTTCATCTGGACGAGCTTGACTACAAACAAGTTTTCTTGCTTTAGAAATTTGTCCTTGTTTGAATAGTTCAGTCATTTCAAGTTTCCAATCACTCTCACCAGCATCACTTTTTTCTGGAGGAACTAATTGTCCGCTTACACTATTCATTTGTACCATATTGATACATTTACGCAAGTCTGGATATGTTGCTTTTACGTATGTGTCTAAAGTATCAATGTCAGGAGTTATTTCTTCTTTAATTAAGATCTCTGCTACACGAGCTGTAAATTCTGTCTGATCAATACGTTCTATATGAAAGCCTTGACATCTACTATGTAGTGCTGGAATAATCCTGTTTGGATAGTTACAAGTCAGTATAAATCTACTTGTTGTATGATATTCTTCCATTACGCCACGTAGTGCCGCCTGTGCGTTTGGGCTCAAATAATCTGCCTCATCTAACAGCACAACCTTAAATGCCCCGAACGGAATCATTTGTACAAAGTTTACAATCTTATCTCTAACATCTTCTACACTATTTGTCCTACTTGCGTTTATCTCTAACACATCGAGATCATTTACTTCTAACTGATTTAGTAATATTTTAGCTAAAGTTGTTTTACCAATACCGGCGTTTCCTGAAAACAGCAAGTGTGGAATAGTACCGTCTTTAATCCATTGTTGTACTTGTTTCTTTTGATGTTCATCTCTAAACACATAACCGTCAATTGTATTCGGACGATATTTTTCTACCCAAAGTTCTTTCATCTGCCTAACCACCTCCTTGCCGCATTAATTGGATTCTTTAAACCTTCGTAAGTGTCATCTATAAAGTCTATATGCTTACTTAATTTCTTGTTTAGTTCTATAAGCTCAGTTTCGATATTTTTCAATCTCTCATCGTCAACAGGTTGCCAATACTGAAATTTTTTGTTTGTATCAGTACCTATGTAAGCATTTCCTGTTTCCATATCAATAATTTTCCATTTACTTGGACACTTTGTTTCGATAAGAAGTTTAATGGGACTATCTAATTCTTGAACTTCTTTGCCGTCTAATAGTTTTCTAGTTTTCAACTTTCACTCCAAAATGTTTATATGTGTCTTGTACGCATTTTGCTTGGAAGTAACAATCTGCCAAAGCGTTATGGGCATTATTTTGAACTTTCTTTCTTGGATCTTCTGGCAACATCTTAAACAATGTTCTGCTGTCGCGTATCTGCCAATAGTTCCAAGGCACAGGCTTGCCTATATTTTTATATAGGTCCTGTAAAATAACAAAATCAAAAGTTGGACCTTGACACCAAAGATAATCTAATCCAACACACCATTTGTTTAATTGTTTTGTCAGGTTATCACTTAATACACGTTCATGATCACCAAAGGCTTCATCTTGAATTTCTTTAGATTGTTTGCCCCACCATTCCATAGTGCTGTCATCTATAGTGCGTCCTAATTTTTCAGACTGCTCTTCTATGTCACATCTAAGATATAAAGGTGAATGGGGTTCCTCATTTTGAAAAGGGTTGAACTTAATAGCTCCTAAAGTTAACACAACACTATCAGGATTGACTCCTAGTGTTTCTAAATCAATCATTCCGTGTGTTGCCATTAACCTTTCCTATTCTCTTGGCCCATTGCTGACATAATCAATAGCACATACAGAATTGGCCAAGCCCATCCGGTTATGTAGCCTGTAGTATGTAATATCATCAGAGCTATACCAGTGGCACCTGTTGTACCTATGCCTGATGACTGTGGTTTTGGAAACTTCATTGTACACTCCTATTTTGTAAATTGTAACACAAATTACAGGAAATGTCAACTACTTTTGGCTATAGATCGCCTTCTTTTCTATTTTCGGAATAATGGACATCGAATTCGCCTCCTGGATATCTTGCCTTGAGCTTGTTAACATTTTCTTGGATTACTTCGTTAGGATCTAGGTCCAACGCCCTACATGAATTAATCCAATACCAAATAATATCACCAAGTTCTCGTTTAATATGATATTTGGTGTCATCATCCATAGGCTTACCTTGAAATACGCATTTTTTAACAATCTCAGCATACTCTCCACCTTCACTTGCTATGCCAATAGCACCTGTTAGTAATAGTGCGATATTAACATCATCATTTAGTTCATGTAAACGGGCTTGTGTAAAAGCCCAGTCGTTTGATTCTTCAGAAGTCACACCTTCCACGAATTCTTTATACTTATTTAAGTCTACTTGCAATTTTGCCTCTTTTTTTATCTAGAAAATTCTTCGGGTCTGATATCTGCTGGTCCGTCATCGTATTCATAACCAATGCTATGATCAGATGGCCTTTCATTTGAATAGGCAAGAATACTTTCAGCTTCAACCATTCTAAGCGTCATTTCTTCTCCGCCTAGTTCCATTTTAAGTCCTCTTGACCAACGACCATGTTCTACAAGAATCCATTCGCCTTGTTCATACGGATCGCTGTTCTTTGGACCTTTTCGAAATACTCTACCCCATCTTGGGTAAATGCCTCGTGTGGTTCCGTCATCACTTCTAAGAATGATGCCACCTTTGGTTACTTGTTCACCAAATTCCATATCGGAAACAATTACTCTGTTTCCTACTGCTTTGATATCTTCTGCCTTTATGGATACAAGGTTATTAGCCATTATTCACCTCTCTTAACAAAATTGCCATCTGCGTCTTCAACCCAATCATCTTCCTGTTTAGATTCTGCCTTTGTCTTACCTGGTTTTGTTTTTGCTGAAGATGTTTTTGGTTTTGTTTCTTCAACAGCAACAGCCATTTCAGGTTCAACTGGAGTTTCTGTTACAGGTTCTTGTGTTGGAGTTTCAAACTGCGTAGCAGGAGTATTATCTGCGTAATACTCAGCAAGTACGTCTTCACGTTTTCTAATGATCTTTCCTCCCGGGCCAAGTTCGTCACCGCGAGCATTCACTCTTGCGTTACCAACTGCTGGGGTTAGTTCATTTCGTTGTCTAAGTAGATCCATATCTATGGGTTTACCCTGCATAGATCTATATTGTTTTCTACCTGTTTGTTTGACTGCCATAACTGACCTCCTTTATTATATATGTACTTATCTCAGGAACTCTCTATAGTCTAGTCCATATTGAATTGAATTTACTTTATGTACACCAATTAAGTATAGCACATAACTTGCTACTGAACTGCCTCTTCCTACACCCCATACAATGTTATTTGCTCTCATAAAATCTACCAAATATATCATATATCTTAATAAATTTAGCATATCACGTTTTTTAAATTGTTCAAGTTCTTCAAACGCTCTCCTGTATTCAGGACCTTGTGCTTTATATCCATCTGTAATTAATTTACCTAAAACATGCTTTTCAACATGTATTTCTTTGTAATTATCAGGCATAAACCATTCGCTTTGGCATGCTCCGTCAAACTCTTTTTGATCGACATCTATTGGAATATATTTTTTTAACTTGGGTAATCCATTTTCATCTGCGTGTGTATTAAACTTATCTACATCATCTGAAGAATCACAAAGAACCACATGACATTTATCAATATGACCTGTGTAAATCATATCTATGAGATCACGATTCGTGAATCTAGGAATACCAAAATCATCAGTTTTCATAAGCATTAATGTATTTTACTGTACGTTGATTAATTTGTCAAGATCAATGTTACCATTTTCTTGATCTTGTTCTTCCAATTTAATCTTTTCTTCTTTTATTCTTGCTTCTTGTTTGTAAAAGTCTAAAAACGTTTGGATTTGTTGTTTGACTTCTGGGTTATGTGCTTGAAAATATTTTTTTGTAAGATCTGAGATTTTATCGTAAATCTCATTTAAAGTCATATCTTTTGTATCTTCTGTGAATGGGTGGAACATTATTCGTAGTAACCGACATACTTAGCAAATACAGTTGCTCCGTTATCGTAACTTACAAATTCAAACCAATACACTCTTGTTGAAGGAGTGTCAATTACAGCAGTGCTACCAGCATTTGGCCAACCATCTTTTCTTTTAAATGTGCCAGCACCTGCGTTTGAGGCAAAGGTTATAGTTCTTTGTGTGCCATCATTATTAATAAGAACATTGATTTTACCTGCTTTGTTATTCTCTGGCCACTCACTTAAGGTAAGTGTAACATCAGCACCTATTGTAAATGTTTGATAACTACCATTTGAATAATTTATGTTTTGACTGGTATTTACAGTGCCGCCGGCGAAATAGCCTTCACTTGTATCTATTAAGTTAGCATTTTGTATATTGTTACCAAGGAAGTTATTAGCAATTTCTAATCTAGCAGTATTATCCATAAGGTCTTTTACTTCAGCCTTAGCCGCAACAAAGTTATCCGAAATAATTGTAAAGTTATCTCTAAATCCTTGTGAATCGTTATCTTGTCCAGCTACAGGATATTCCTTGTTTACGCCGGTTTCATTTATATTACTTGCTGTTGGTCTTGCCATAATTTGTCCTTCCTACATTTATTTATCTGTATTAAACATTGAATTGATAGTTTGCGAACTTAATATATTGTTCGTTACTGTTGCCTAGTGTAGAGTCAATATTATATCTATCTATTTCTACATTTAAATTTTTGAAGTCAAATCCACTGTTTTTAATGTTTAAAAGCACAGCATCAGCTTCACCAGGTTTACAATAACAAAGGGGAACACCTAACACAAACCCAAGTTCTGCTTGTCCTGTGCCTTGTGACGTTCTCATCCAAAGTGGATAAAATTCTCTTAAATTAGCACCCACTACTCTAATTCTTTCTCTCATATTAGTAATATTACTAATATATTTTCTTTGATCCTTGCCTTCGCTTACTTTTATAGCATCACTGTCTATTTTTATTGTATTAGTGTTAGGTCTCAATCTAATTGGATCACTGTTGATACTGTCGTCGATATTTGCTACTGTTATAGTAGATCCGTTTTGTAATAATAATGGTATAGCATTTCCTGGAGCAAAAAGCACAGGACCATTTCTAGCAAATAAAGTAATAGTTCCAGTAGATGCGGGAGTTTTTGCTCCTCCGCCTCTTAGAATGATATCAAAAAATCCTTCTCCTGTACCAACTCCTGTGTTATCGTCTGTAACTGAAAATTGAATGCTGTCTGTTGTAATTTTATTTTCAGTAGCAGTTGTAAAATCTAATGCTGTTTTTCCACTAGTTGGTTCATGTGGATCAATCAAATCTACATAAATCACTTCATATACTGTATCGTTGGTTCCTACACTTTGAGCAATAGCTTTTTTTACATCACCAAACTTATATTTTTTTCTTAAATGGTTTTTAGCTGTGGCGGCAACAAACTCGCTGATGTCTTTTGTTTCTATTCCTGCGTAAGCAAGTGCCTTAATTTGATTTTGTAATCCAAATGTAGGATCGTTTGGTCTATAAATTGAACTTGGTGTAAACACATTAGGGTCTGAAATAAAGTTCCGAAAACTTAATCTTTCTTCTTGCTTTAGTAATGGCACCATTGATATATTACTGTATAACAAATCATCTGGATCAGTAGTTGTAATAGTAAATGTTCTTGTTGTAGCACTAAAACCAAATTGATCTTGTGCTTTTACTGTAAAGGTGTATGATCTATCTAATGTTGTTGTGGCTCCGTCAAGAGTAAATGCTCCTGTTGTTTTATCAATAGTAGTCAATCCTGGAGAACCAGGTGAGCCAAATTGTCTTACTTTTCCTTGAAGTTGTCCATCAATAGCAAGTGTGATACCTGGAGGTAATCTTCCGCTATCTAAAGTATAGATCAAAATAGCATTTGGCACAGTGCTTGTTGCACTTACGTTCAAAGTACTTACAAAGTTTGCTCTTAGATTTCCTAAGGCAGACAATGTGTTCCATGTAATTGTGCTTTCTACTTCACCTAATAACTTGACTGTAAATTCTTTGTCCTTTGCTACAGTTTGATTTACTTCATTTGTAACTCTTTCGTCAAAGTTATAGAATTGAATAGTTATAGTTTTGTTAGATGTTACAGCACCGCTCGCATCAAATGTTCGTATAAGTACATCACCAATTGTTCCTATGAAAGAAGATCTTAATAAATCACTATCACCTGATTCTATTTTTGTTACAGCTTTATCATCTGAAACTGCTACAACTCTTCCGTTTTTGACCACAAACACATTTTTGTCAACCACATTTTGAAAAGCGTATTTTGGATTTCCAGCAGTAGGATTATTTGAACCACCGGAATAATCTGCTAGAGTGACTGGCACTTCATTCCATACAAGCCAACCTGTCTCGTTATTAGTTCCTATAAAACTATTTTCAGCCCAATTAAACACAGGCACATTATTCTCACCAGACCAAGTTTGTCCTAATCCTAAGTTGTTAAAGTAAGATTGAAAAGATGTGGATTGGGCAGATCCTAATTGTCTCAAAGCCTCAACAGTAAATCTATATTCTGTTGTAACAGCAGGTTGGTAAGGAACTATACCAGCTATTTCGCCCGAAGTTGAGTCAATTGCCATACCTGGAGGCAATGTGCTTGGAGAGCCATCTGCGTTTGATTTTTTAACTGTGAAACTTATTATTCCTTGATTACTTGTTGGATCGTACACATCTAAAAATAAAGTAACATAATTATTAGCTCTTCTAAAACCAAAATCGCTTGGTGTTAGCCATACTGGAGCTCGCAAAAATGTATTATCTGCTGTGAATAATCCTGTCCCAACTTGCATGATTGTGTTATCAGTTCTAAGGAAATCATCACCTACTAGATAAATTTGAAAACTTCTTTTAGCAATCACTATGCCATCACTGACACTTACTGTAAAATCATAATACCTGTTTAGCTTTTTTGGACTTTGTGTTGGAATAGCATAATCATAAAATGTTGTATCAAAAAAGAAACTTTCAAAACCGTTGAAACTTTTAATTCCAAAATCAAATGGAAACTCTCCAAAGGTGTTAGAATCAAAAAATCCAGACTGTGCCCTTTTCTCTAATGCTAATAAAGGTTCAACAATACCTGTAAGTTTTCCTGTTTTTCTACCTAGTTCGATACCTGGCGGAAGTTCTCCATCTCCGTCGGCAATGTAATATTCAAGTTCATCTCCTGCTGGAATATCAGGATCAATTACTGACAGTTGAAAATCAACAGGACTACTATCTAAAATATAAAATTTTTGATTTGGTCCTAATCCAAGAGGTCCTTTTTGTGTAATCCAAGTAGGTTCATCTGCTCCGTCAATAGTAATGCTTAAAGTTCTATCGTCTGTAACAACACCTTTTTTAGCCCGTAAGGTAAATCTAAATGTTTTTAATGTTTTTACTTCATAAGGAGTTCCGAACAATTGATTGTTGTTTACTATTCTCAATCCGCCTGGTAAACTACCAGCAATTATAGTTAAGCTATCAACTTCGTTTACAGGAAGTGCGATAGACTGTGTAATGCTTTCTTGGATTGTACCTAGATTATGCCCTGTGTTTACGGTCCAAAGGTTGGCCATGCTATACTCCTATAACTATATTTATGCTACAGGTAGGGTGCCCATATCAGCCGTAGGTAGTGAGGATCCTGTAAATGTGTTACTGCCATCGTCATAATCTATGTTCAAACCAAACATAAGATAATCTAATGAACTGTCAAATGTAGTTGGAAATATTAAACCTTGATCTAATTTTAAATAAGGTTCGACACCTGCTATGTTTCTAATATCAACACCATGTACGGTACTTTTAATATCGCTAGTGTTTACAATTTCTTTTTGTTGTCCGTCTAAATTAGCACCTAGTTTAGGAGCTGTATCTGTTAATAAGGAAGTTTCTGCTGTGATGGTAATTGTACTTCCATTTAGATTGGTAGTAACAAGATTTCCACCTGCTAACGTAAGACTTGTATTAGCATTATTTAAAGTTATATTATTATTGTCAGCAAAAACCTGTAGCTGTGGTAAACCTGTAGCTGTTGAATTAATAGTTATAGCGTTTCCATCACTTACAAGAGTTGTTGCTGTTCCTGCTTTAAGTTTTTTAAATTGTAATTCAGCACCATTTAAATTAGCAAACACGCCTTCGCCTGCCGAACCTAAATTAGCGGCTGTAGTTTTTTCAGGATCTCTTGTATCAAGTTCTGTAAAGTTATTGTTAACCTTTACAAATGCTTCTCTTAAATCGTCACCTGTACCGTCGTTTGCGATTGTTCCTATGTTTATAGTTTGTATTGCCATATCTGTTTCCTACTGTATTTACCTATTCTTTTTTCTCAATCCAAATGTATTACTTGTATATGGGTTTGCTCTATTATATCTGTTGAATAACATTCTATTGTTGCCTCCACAGATGTCAGTTGTATCACCGTAATTAGCATCATTGGATTCGTCTTTTAAAACTGCTAGAGAATCGTTCTCTAATTTCTTTTTAAGTTGTGCTGGAGTCAAGCTAGGATCAGCTTGTAAATAAAGAGCACCAACACCACATACCTGTGGCGAAGCCATTGACGTTCCACTAATGTTTGTTTGTTTAAAATTGCTGTCAGCAAAATAATTAGGAGCTCCGTAATCATTTGTATTGCTTGTAGAACTAACAATATACTCTCCTGCGGCAAAAATTGTCACAGCAGGACCTGTTGTGCTGAAGCTTGTTTTTCTTTCAGTGCTTAAATTTTCAGGAGTCATGTCAGTACAACCTACCATGTTTGCTCCTTCATCAAAAGGAGAACTGCCTCTGTGATAGAATGCTGTCGATCCTCCATATTCAACTACATTGTTATAATCTACGCCAGGACCTACAGAAGTGTCAGCCTTGAAACTATTGTTCCCTGCCGCTATACATATATGAACTCCAGCATCTATACAGTCTTGTACGTCAGCATCTACACTTGGAACTCTCAAAGGATACCTATATTGAAAACTTCTATAATAAGGATAAAATCCGTAAGTGTCTCTATGATATGTTGTAGTGCTTGTCCAACCTGGTGTGGCTGAATTGTAAGTTACTCCTCTATATACATAACTGTCTATATTGCCTATACTAGTTCCGATTGATCCACTGTATCCCCAACTGGAATTTACTATTGTAGGACGTCTCAATCCTGTTTTAGGATCAATAGGTTTATTCAGATGCCAGCCTTTTATCACATCATAGCAACTACTGGTGGATATGCCGCCACTGTCTCCAGAGCCTTCTAATCCTTGTACCTTAACACTATAAACTCTTGCGTTTGGTGCCCAACCGAAATTTAATCCTGTTGCCGTACCGCCACAGTGTGTTCCATGTCCATCATAATCTCTATAATGATTTACACTTTGAGATCCAGCTACGCCTGATGCGGCATACCAATCTATGAGTTGTACTCTACTGTTTCCGTTAGCATCATTAAATTCTGGATGATCTACCTGTAATCCACTATCCTGAATAACAATATCAACACCTGTACCGTCCATCGAAAACGGTCTGTCGAAAGGATTTGTACCTAACGATGTTGATGTACCATATTTGTTTTCTATAAAGCTATGTCTTATTTTGCCCCAATCTCTGTAATCGCCAGAGTCTGCTGTTGACTTATTGAAGTTTGCTGTTTGTACAGCTTCAAAACCAATTATTAGGTCATCTCTTTGATCTGGTCTAAGTTGTACATCCGTTACTCTTGAATCATTTCTTAATTTTTCAGCTTCAGCATCTGTTAAAGCGTAATGTGTGTTTCTGGTAGACAATGGTCTAGCATCAGCCACGTCAACTGTTCTATTAGGAATATCGCCTGATCCAGTTGAAGCTATCATATCTTGATTAAATTGTGCGTAGTCTACGCCTTTGTTTAGAGTGACTACATATTCTCTTTCACTCATTGGTCGCTCCTAGTGTAAGTCTACCCAAGCACCGTTTGCGTATCCTTGGAACTTGTTGGTCGTGGTGTTGTAAATCAAATCTCCGTTAGCGGATGTTAAAGCATCTCTTTGTGTGCTAGAAAAACTTGCTAACCTTAAAGGACTGCTTGTAATTTTTACTTGGTCTTGGGCAATTAGTTCAATTGAACTCGCACTATCTATCTGTGGTGTGCCTACGCCAGAGCTTTCAAAACTGTCTGCTGTAAATTTTTGTGCTGATAAGTTTCCGTCTACGGTAAGATCACTACTCATTCTAACACTTGGTGTCATTACAATCTGTGAACTATCATCTGTATCAATAGTGCTTGAACTTAAAGTAAAATTGCCAATGGTATCACCTGATGTACCATTTACCCATTTACTTGTACTAGAATCATATTTTAAAACTTGATTATTCTGCACACTTGTAATGTTCACATCATCTAAACTGTTGATACTTTCTGAAGTTATTCCTGTGATATAACCTGCTCCGTTTGTTAGCTGATTATTGTTTGTAGGAATAGTAGGCTTATTTGTAATAGTAGTTCCATTATAGTCTATGCTTACACCAGAAATGGCACTGTAAGGAATGTTTGTTAAATATTGACCACTTCCATAGTAATTGTTTACATAAGCATTATTGTAATAATTGTTTGATGCTCCTATGCTATATGTATTAGTTGTAAAAGGACTTACATTTCCAAAGCTGACACTATTAGATGTTTCAGATCCTTCTGTGGTGATCTTACTAAGCGTCATTCCAGTAAGATTAGCTCCGCTACCGTAATATTCAACAGCATTAACATCACCTGCTACATCCAATTTCTTTCCTGGAGTGGTTGTAAATATTCCAACCCTTTCTGTTCCTGTGTCAATTTTAATAGCAGTTTTTGTGCCGTATGTTGGTTTTACTTTTATTTCTAAGTCTTGTTCGTTGACTAAATTTTCTAAAACTACTGCGCCTCCGGATACGGCCAAAGAAACTCTTGGAGTAGAGTTACCACCAATCTTTATACCGTTATCATCATTTATAGTAAGTGAACCATTTTGTGTATAACTTTGATTTACAGAAATAGCATCAACTATTCCGTAACCACCTAAAGTTGTTGGTGTGCCTGTTAGTGAACTAAATTGTGCATCAAATAAAGTTGGCTTATTGCTAAAGTTGCTGTAATCTAAATAATATGATCCGTCGAATCCGTCAAGTGTGTCTGCGTTAAGACCTCCACCACCTGATGTGATATCATCTGCTGGTGCCCATTTAGTTCCATCCCATTTTAAAACTTGTCCTGTTGACGGTGGACTAGAAATTGTATCAACATCTGCTAGATCACTTATGTCATCGACTAAAACCGGTTTGTTTGTTAAATCATTATAACTACCTGTTGAGGCAACCGTAGCAAAGTTAGGTACTCCAATTAATTCTGAATAGTTTACACTTCCATTTACCCAAGCCGCTCCTCCACTAGCACCTCCTGTGGTACTGTATTTTATTACTTGGTTATTAGCCAATCCATCAAAATTTGTATCTGGAGCCAGTGCGCCACCACCGCCACTGCTGGTGCCTGTGTTTGTAATTGTAATTGTCCCGTTAAGGTCATCATAAACAATGTCTATACCAGTACCTTCTCTAAGGATAGCATTTACACGGTCATCAACTCTTTCATTTGTAAAGTATAGGTTTGATCCTTCTGTTAATTCGCCTGTGTTTGCGGCAACACTAGGTTTGTCTGTAAGATCATTGTAACTACCGCTGAATGGATTATAGCTTACATTGTTAATTGTTAAGCCAGTCGCTTGTATGTTACCAGCACCTACTATACCTGATCCTGTTAAATCTAAGTTATCACCTATTGGTAATTCTTTTAGTTTGTTTTGATCGTCTCTATCAACTATAAGTGGTATTCTGTTTGCCATATCTTTATCCTTATAACG
>TARA_B100001057_G_scaffold35983_2_pt1 | contig 12816 bp, 9 predicted proteins | sample TARA_B100001057 | Tara Oceans TARA_B100001057 (sample SAMEA2621839) | marine metagenome | biome: marine biome (ENVO:00000447); feature: surface water layer (ENVO:00002042); material: "saline water (ENVO:00002010), including plankton (ENVO:xxxxxxxx)" | depth 5 m
TGAGCCAAAGGGAGCACGGTGGATCATAACGGGGCGGTGATCTTTGTTGTCAGCACCAACATAGGAGAGGTCGAAGCGTTCCGGTAGATTATAGTCAACTTGGACTGTTCCAAGTTGCCACTCCCTTCCAATGACATCCTTGACCACGAAGTCGATCTTTGGACCGTAGAAAGCTGCTTCCCCTAATTCTTCTTCGTACTCCACACCTAGGGTTTTAACAGCCTCTCTAAGGGAATCTTCTGCCTTGTCCCATGCCTCAGCCTCTCCGACATATTTGTCGGAATTGGGGTCACGAAGGCTGACGCGGACGCGGTAATCGTTCATGCCAAGGAGGGAAAAGACAGTTTTGACTAGACCAAGACACCCTTGGATTTCATCCTGAAGCTGATCTTCGCGTATAAAAAGATGGGCATCGTCTTGAGTGAATCCGCGAACGCGGGTCATACCGTTGAGTTCGCCCGATTGTTCCCAGCGATAAACCGTACCAAATTCCGCAAGCCGTATGGGAAGGTCCCGATAGGAGTGTTGCTCGGAACGGAATATGCGGATGTGCATCGGGCAATTCATCGGCTTGAGCAAATAACCATCGATTTCCCCTTCCTCTAGTTTGTTCGAAAGTTCCGAACAGGAGCACCCTTCATCCGCTAGCTCGGCCAGGCAATCGCGGTGAATAATCGGAGGGTACTGAGAATCTTGGTAATAAGGGAAGTGCCCCGATGTTCGGTACAAATCGAGTTTTCCGACATGCGGTGTGTAGACTTGGGAATAACCTTGCCTGGAGAGTTCGGAAGAGATGAAGCCCTCTAGTTCCTGCCGGATGATAGCTCCCTTCGGTTTCCAAAGTACGAGGCCTTGTCCAACCATCTCGTCGATGTGAAAGAGTCCCATTTCACGTCCAAGTGTGCGGTGGTCTCTCTTTTTTGCTTCCTCGATGCGGTGGAGGTGTTCCTTGAGCTCATCCTTACTTGCAAAAGCAGTTCCATAAATACGCTGGAGTTGCTTGTTGGCAGAATCCCCCCGGTGGTAGGAGCCAGCAACATTAAGGAGCTTAAAAGCCTTAATCTTCTTCGTGTAGTTAACATGGGTCCCCGCGCAAAGGTCATGGAATTCTCCATTGCGGTAAAATGAGATGGTCTCACCATCTGGAATATCTTCAAGCCTCCCGAGCTTGTATCTTTCCTGCCCCATGTCTTTGATCATCGCAGTTGCCTCCTCGCGGGAGACTTCAACTTTCTCAAACTTCTGGTTCTCTTTGATGACTTTTTTCATCTCTGCCTCAATGGCCTCGACAACCTCTGGGGTAAAGGGAATCTCCGAGTCGAAATCGTAGTAAAACCCAGAGGCAGTCGGAGGACCAATGTCCAATTGAGTATCTGGGTAGAGGCGAAGAACCGCGGTGGCGAGAACGTGAGCGGCAGAATGCCTGATTTCTTCCAATGGAGTCATTTCCTTCATGAAGTATTACTACTACTTCCAGTACATGAATCCTGCAATGCCAAAGGCTGTTTACTTAGACGTCGAAATCAATGTTGGGGCTAAGCCACTTTGCGGCCTCCTCAAAACTCCATCCTTTGCGCTTTGCATAGTCCTCCACTTGATCTTTCCCGAGAGAACCAACATTGAAGTACTTGGCTTCGGGGTGGCCAAAGTACAGTCCCGAAACGGAGCATCCAGGGTTCATGGCACGTGATTCGGTGAGCTCGAGACCGATCTTTTCATTAACCGAAAGAAGGTCCCATATCTGGTCCTTTTCGGTGTGATCGGGCTGACTGGGATAACCGGATGCCGGACGAATGCCCCGATACTTTTCCTTGATCAACTCATCGTTGCTTAAGCCCTCATGCTCACCAAAACCCCACCATTCCCTGACCTTCTTGTGAGTGAATTCGGCCATTGCCTCTGCGAAACGATCTCCGAGCGCCTTGGTCATGATCGAATTGTAGTCATCATCATCGGCGTCGAACTCGCGGGCCAGTTCTTCGACTCCTTCTCCCGCGCAAACAGCAAACGCTCCTAGATAATCCTTTCGTCCGGAGTCATGAGGGGCAATGAAATCCGAAAGGCAAAATTGGGGTTGGTTTATGAGGGTTTGTTGCCTCCTTAGGAAATGAAAAGTTCCAATTTTCTTCTTTCTTCGCTCGTTTCCGAAAACATGAACGTCGTCTCCGTCCGAACCCGCGGGCCAGAGACCAACGGCAGCTTCACATTTAAACAGGTCTTGCTCTATGATTCTTTCCAGCAGCACCAGAGCATCATCGTAGAGCTTTTGGGCTTCTTTGCCGGTTTCGCCACGTTTGAAGATGGCAGGATATTTACCCTTGAGCTGCCAAGACCAGAAGAAAGGAGACCAGTCGAAGAACGGGAGGATTTGGTCTAGGGAGGCTTCGATCTTGGAAGCTCCTAGTTTTTTGGAAACTGGGGAGTCAATTTGTTGCTTCTCCCAGTCAAAAGAAAGACCTTTTTTCCGGGCCTCCTTCAACGGGAGCAAGACACGCTCACCTCTTTGTTCATATTGAACGCGGATGCTTTCCTGTTTTTCACGAAGTTTGGCCACATACTCCACTTTCTTTTTTTCGTTGGAAAGATCGTTGCAGACGTTGACCACCAAAGAGGCATCAGGTACCTGTACGATGGGTTGTTCATAGTGGGGTGCTATCTTGATGGCCGTGTGGGCCCGGCTTGTGGTCGCTCCCCCGATAAGGAGAGGAATGTTAAGCCCTAGTTTCTGCATTTCTTTGGCATTGTGAATCATCTCGTCGAGCGAGGGGGTGATCAACCCGCTTAGGCCGAGAACATCTGCTCCGCTTTCGCGGACTGCTTCCAATATTTTTTCGCACGAAACCATGACGCCAAGATCGATTACTTCCCAGTTGTTGCAGGCCAGGACCACACCTACGATATTCTTGCCAATGTCGTGGACGTCACCCTTGACTGTAGCAATAACCATGGTGCCTCTCTTGCCGGAGGCATTGCCCTCTTTTTCGGCTTCCATGAAAGGCTCAAGGTAAGCGACTGCCTTTTTCATGACACGGGCGCTTTTAACGACTTGGGGAAGGAACATTTTTCCCTCACCAAATAGGTCTCCAACAACCTTCATGCCATCCATGAGAGGTCCTTCGATTACTTCGAGTGGCCTGCCCAGAAGTTGCCTGGCTTCCTCTGCATCCGTTTCGGCAAAGTCACCGATTCCTTTAACGAGAGAATGGGACAGGCGTTCCCCGACTGGTTTCTCGCGCCAGGACAGATCAGGGCCTTCGGATTTTCTTTTCGTTGATTGGTCTTTGATCTGTTCGGCATGCTCGAGAAGACGGTCACCCGCTTCCGGGTCTTTATTAAGAACGACGTCTTCAACCCGTTTACGCAGTTCGGGTTCGATCTCGTCGTAGACGGCAAGCATTCCCGCGTTTACGATTCCCATGTCTAGGCCCGCTTGACAGGAATGATAGAGAAAGCATGCATGCATGGCTTCCCGTACCAAGTTATTTCCACGGAAAGAGAAGGAAACATTACTTATTCCGCCGCTTGTCCGGGCATGAGGGCAACGGGACTTAATTTCCTTTACCGCTTCGATGAAGTCTATCCCGTAGGAATCGTGTTCGGACATTCCTGTTGCGAGAGTCAAAACATTCGGGTCGAAAATAATATCCTCGGCAGGAAAACCAACTTCTTCGACGAGGATGTTGTAAGCCCTTTCACAGATCCTGACTTTGTCGTCAAGGGTTGCAGCTTGACCTTTCTCGTCAAAGGCCATAACGACTACGGCAGCACCATACCGCAAGGCGAGACGGGCGTGACCTTTGAAAACATCAACACCCTCTTTCATGCTGATTGAATTGATGATGCATTTTCCCTGAATAACTTTCAACCCTGCTTCGATGACCGACCATTTGGAACTGTCGATCATGATGGGAACCTTGGATATATCAGGTTCGGAAACGACCAAGTTCAAGAAGCGCGTCATGCACGCTTCCCCGTCCAGGAGAGCCGCGTCAAAATTCACGTCGATGACATTAGCTCCGTTCTCAACTTGTTGCTTGGCTACTTTGAGTGCCTCTTCATAATCTTCTTGCTCGATAAGCTTCCGGAAACGAGGGGAACCAGTGACGTTGGTTCTCTCACCAACCATCATGAGAGAAGTGGACTTACCTTTCATTTCAAAAGGTTCCAAGCCGCTTAAACGGAGGGCGGGGTCTATTTCGGGTCTTTCCCGAGGCGCGAATTCGGATACCTTTTCAGCGATGGCATGAATGTGATCCGGGGTCGTTCCACAGCAACCGCCTGCCAGATTCAAGAGACCTTCCTCCGCGAAGACTCCAAGAGAGGAAGCAGTATCCTCGGGCTTTTCATCATAGCCGGTCTCGGAGAGGGGATTGGGCAAACCCGCATTCGGGTAACAATGAGAGAAACAGCCTGCACTTCTGGAGATTGCCTGTAGGTAGGGACGCATCGCATCCGCTCCCAATGCGCAATTCAATCCGATGGCAAGAGGTTTTGAGTGAGCGATGGAATTCCAGCACGCTTCGGCCGTCTGGCCCGAAAGGGTGCGACCGGATGCATCGGTGATGGTAATCGATAAAATCACCGGAATACGCCGGCCCAAAGATTCGAAGTAATTCTCAATTGCGAAAATCGCTGCTTTGAGGTTGAGGGTGTCGAAAGTCGTTTCGGGCAGAAGCAAGTCGACCCCTCCTTCTACGAGGGCCTTTGTTTGGGCAAAGTAAGCTTCCACGAGTTGATCGAAATTTACGTTCCGTAAGGATGGATCATTGACGTCGGGAGAAAGAGAAGCCGTGCGATTGGTCGGACCAATGGCTCCCGCAACGAAACGGGGTCGCGAGGGGTCTTTGGCCATGGCGATGTCTGCAGCTTCTCTCGCCAACTTGGCTGCCGCGACATTGAGATCTGGGACGATTTCCTCGAGGTTGTAGTCCGCCATTGCGATGCTGGTGGCGCTGAAAGTATTGGTTTCGACAATATCGCTTCCGGCATCGAAATAAGACTGGTGGATCTTCCTGATAACGTCAGGGCGTGTCAGGCAAAGGAGATCGTTATTTCCCTTGAGCTCGCAGGAGTGATTTCGGAAATGATCTCCGATGAAATCTTCTTCTTCCAGTTTTTCCTGCTGAATCATGGTACCCATTGCACCGTCCATGATTAGGATGCGTTCGGTCAAAAGCTTCTCCAAGTCTTTGGAGGTAGGTGGTGATTTAGAAAAATCTTTCATTAACGTATCAACGCATCATGATATCTTGATGCGTTTTTGCAAACCGAAAGAGTCTTGAAAAGAAGTAATTTTAAGTCTGTTGAATTGCTTTGCTTCTTTTTGGAGAATAGCATATCTTGTTAATCATACGGGACGTAGCGTAGTCTGGTTAGCGCGCCTGCTTTGGGAGCAGGAGGCCGTGAGTTCGAATCTCACCGTCCCGACCATTTTATCTTTTAAGCCCACAAAAATCCCCATTTGTTGTTATTCGATGAAGGTCTCAGCGGAAGACGCGATTAAAACATTGGGTCTTAAGCCACACAGAGAGGGAGGTTGGTATAGGAGGACTTACGAATCCGAGCATTTACTCCAAGTTGCTCAGGGATTCCGTCCTTGCGGCACCTCGATTCTATACCTTTTGAAAAAAAGCGAAGTGTCTCGTTTGCATTCTTTGAAATCGGATGAGACATGGTATTTTCATAGTGGGAATTCTTTGGAATTGAACTTGTTTGACTCGGGGGAATTCAGGTGCGTTCAACTTGGTAACGCAATTGAGTTGGGTCAAGTACCACAAGCAACCATGGCGGCAGGAACCGTTTTCGGGGCTTTTCCCTGTGGACCGGAGGAATGGTCTTTGGTGAGTTGCTCGGTCAGTCCCGGTTTTGATTATGCTGATTTAATTTGGCCGGATGCAGACGAGTTAAAGAAACAATATCCTGAAAATGAATCTCTCCTAAGAAAGCTTGCCCCTTTAAAGTGACCGAAGTTTACCATTTTGGAGGAAAGAAAATAATCGTTGCCAAAGTGCCCGATTGGGAGATCTGGGTTCCTGAATTGTTGGATGAAATCAATTCGAATCGCTCGCTGATGAATCATTCCCATAAGATTCGCGGACGTTGGGAGAACTCTTATTTGGAAGAAGGCTTGGTTCCGACCATTCGTATTCCCATGAGGTATGCCCGAGACTTGGGAAAAAAAACGCTGGGGATTCCGTCTGTGCTTTTGTTCACCCCCCTGCCTTTTTCCCACGATGAATTCCCCCCTTTTTGGTTCAATCTCGCACAACCGGGTCAGGAAACCGGATTGCACGATCACGTCGACCGAGCGGTCCTTTCCTGCGTCGCCTACTTGTCTTGCGAGGAAGGATCGGGTAATCTTTTTTTCAGGATGAAGGGAGAAAAGGAATTGCAAATACAACCAGAGATCGGCAAAATTGCCATTTTCCCTCCCTCCCTGAAGCACGGAGTTCGTGAAAACCGAACCCATGCTGAGAGAATATCCTTGGCTTTCAACCTATTTCCTTTCCCGCTACCGGCCGTTAATTTATGACACATTTTCTTGTATTTTGAAAATCTTCTTTAAATTTCACCGTCTTTTTTTGAAAACCTACCGAAAATCGTTGTGATTCATTCTTCAACGTAACAAAATCTTATATGGCTTTCCCATGATCAATTACACCTTCCCTTTATGATCCAACCAAACGATTCCTTTGAAGAGATCGAATCTGCCGTTGTTCGCTTTGCCGGTGATTCCGGAGACGGCATGCAAACCGTTGGGGAACGCTTTACCGATTCTAGTGCCTTTGCTGGAAACGACATAGCAACACTACCGGACTTTCCAGCTGAGATCCGAGCACCTACCGGCACCTTGGCCGGAGTGTCAGGTTTTCAATTACAGTTTGGTAGTCGACGAATTTTGACTCCAGGGGATGCCCCGGATGCTTTGGTCGTAATGAATCCCGCAGCCCTTAAGTCCAATATCGATGATCTTCCCGAGGGAGGAATGTTGGTCGTGAACGTTGATTCTTTCAAGAAGATGAACTTGACCAAGGCCGGTTACGACGCAAATCCACTTGAAGACGAAGGGTTTCGCAAGAAATATCATCTGATCGAACTTGATTTGACCGGGTTGACTAAAGAAGCACTCGCCGAAACTTCCCTCAAGCCAAGTGACAAGGCGAGGTGCAAAAATTTTTTCGCTCTTGGATTCATGTATTTTGTCTATGGGCGTCCGCTGGAACCAACCCTCAAATTTTTTGACGACAAATGGGCCAAAAAACTTCCTGAACTTGCGGAAGCCAATAGTTTGGCTCTCAAAGCCGGTTACAATTTGGGAGACACTTTCGAAACGGCTCGCAACCGGTATCAAGTATCAAAGGTTGCCGCTCAACCCGGAGTATACCGTAAAATATCCGGAAATGAGGCTATCGTCTACGGTCTTGTCGCCGCATCCAAAAAAGCAAATCGAGATTTGCTTTTTTCGGGTTACCCCATCACTCCTGCCTCGCCTGTTCTTGAAGGACTGTCTCAGCTCAAAAAGTACGGAGTCAAGTGCGTTCAAGCGGAGGACGAGATCGCAGCGATGGGCGTGGCGCTCGGAGCAAGTTTTGCCGGCGATTTGTCAGTTACCGCAACAAGTGGCCCCGGTATGTGCCTGAAAAGTGAATTCATCGGGCTTGCTTCCATAACCGAATTGCCTTTGATCATCTGTAATGTACAACGGGGTGGTCCGAGTACCGGTTTGCCAACCAAGACGGAACAAAGCGACTTGCTACAAGCACTGTTTTCCCGGCACGGAGATTGTCCTCTCCCTGTTCTGGCTGCTCATTCTCCCTCGGATTGCTTTGACTGTGCAATGGACGCGGTTCGTATTGCGATTACCTATATGACCCCGGTTGTTCTCTTGAGTGATCTTTACGTTGCCAATGGTTCGGAACCATGGCGCGTTCCGAACATAGTTGATTTGCCGGAAATCGAAAATTCGTTTGCGAGCGAGGATGAAGAATACGTCATTTATCGCCGAGACCCGGAAACGTTGGCGCGGACTCAAGCGATACCAGGACAGGTGGGACTTGAACACCGCATCGGTGGTTTGGAGAAGGGTGAAGATGGAGGCGTGAGTTACGACCCGGAAAATCACGAAGAGATGACCAAACTTCGTGCCGAAAAAGTAGACGTCATTTCAAAGTCTTTTAAACCGCTCGATATTCGCGGAGAGTCCGAGGGGGATTTGCTCGTTATCGGATGGGGGGGGACTTACGGAGCCATTTCTTCTGCTGTTGGCAATTTGATCGAAGAGGGTTTTTCGGTCAGTAGCGTACATTTGAGGCATCTTAATCCGCTCCATGATGACTTGGGTGAATTGATGGGGAGATTCAAGAAGGTTATTGTTCCCGAACTCAATCTAGGCCAACTCGCTTTGATTTTGCGGGCCAAATATTTAATCGACGTCATTTCGTATGGAAAGGTCCAGGGCAAACCTTTTAAAGTTTCCGAACTTACGGAGAAATTTCTTGAGCACCTGAACTAAGGTGACGCAAGCATCTTACCATGAGCACGACTAGCAAAGAAGAGACAGCCCTCACTAAAAAGGATTTTGCAACTTCCAACGATGTCCGTTGGTGTCCGGGATGTGGAGATTATGCGATTTTGAACGCGGTTCAACGGACTTTGCCCGAACTTGGGATTCCCCGCGAGCAATTCGTCGTAGTGAGTGGGATCGGTTGCAGCAGCAGGTTTCCGTACTACATGAACACCTACGGTTTTCATACGATTCATGGGCGTGCCCCAACGGTGGCAACAGGAGTCAAAGTTGCAAACCCCGATTTGTCGGTATGGATGATCACCGGGGATGGTGACGGTCTTTCCATAGGAGCGAATCATTTGCTTCATTTGCTTAGAAGAAACCTTGATATGAATGTTCTTCTTTTCAATAACCGCATTTATGGTCTAACCAAGGGGCAATACAGCCCGACCTCGGAGACGGGAAAAAAGACAAAGAGTACACCTTTGGGTTCAGTTGATCACCCAATCAATCCTCTCCTCTTTGCCTTGGGGAGTGAAGCGACTTTCGTTGCCCGGACGAGTGATACCGACATGAAGCATATGGTTGAGACATTCAAGGCAGCCCAAGCTCACAAGGGGACTTCTTTTGTCGAAGTGTTTCAAAACTGCGTGATTTTCAATGACAAAACATTTGCACCCGTTACCTCTCGTGAATCCAAGGAAGATCAAGTTCTTGTTCTTGAAGAAGGCAAACCACTTGTTTTCGGAGCTGAAAAGAACAAAGGCATACGCTTGAACGGACTCGAACCGGAAGTTGTTAGCATTGTTGATGGAGTTGCGAAGGAGGATCTTTTGATTCATCAACCGAAAAATTCCAACTTGGCTTATGCGAATATTTTGGCCCAAATGACTTTCCCTTCCTTCCCCACCCCCATGGGTGTCATTAGACAGTCGGAGGGGCGCGAAACCTATGAAGATGGCTTGATTGATCAAGTAAAGCAAGCGCAGTCCAAAGGAGAAGGCAACTTGCAGGAGTTACTCATTGGTTCCAATTCTTGGGTAGTGGAAGGTTGAAAGACTGCGGACTTTTCGTGAAATTGTTTTGCCGATATCTAATCCGTTAATATAAAAAAATCATGGACTTCATTGACAACCCTTCTTTTGGTCACACCAAATTCAAGCTTCCGCTATTTTTGGTTCCGGTGATCATGTTTGCCGTTCTTTTCTTGGGAATCGTAGCCACCAAGGTGTACGTCTACATTGTAACGGGCGATTCACACTCCGAATCCAACTGATCGTTGGTCATTAAGAAAGAACCATCAATAATAACAAATTCTCCAGCTGTCTTCCAAATGGAGCCCGGAGGTTGTTGGATTTGCTCTTGCGGTCGTTCGAAAAACCAATCTTTTGGTGATGGTGCCAATTCCTCTTTGAGTTAGTTAGTTTGCCGACTTCTCTCTCTCATTTTTGGGCAGAGTGTCAATGGGGCTCCCTTTTGTCCAAAGACCTTGGTAGATGATCAACCCTTCCGAGGAAAACAAGGTTCCGAACCCTTCTTCCTTTCCATTTCGAAAAGACCCTTGGTACATTTCCCCATCCCGGGAAACTCTTTCGCCAAATCCCTGAGGGAATCCGTTTTTGATTGCACCCCGATAGCGACCTCCGTCCTGAAGGATCATTTGGTTTTTTTTCTTGGAGAATGCCGGGGCAGGTTCCTTTGCCAAATCCGGATCAAGAGTCGCTTTAAGTTTAATTACCTCGTCTCGGGCCTGTTTTTTTTCGAAGGCTTGCAATCGCGCCATCTGGTGCTCCAGTCGCCAACGGGCGCGAGGTTCGCCCAACTCATCGGCGAGAAGAAGCCAAGCCGCACTCTTGATCTTGTCCTCTTGTTTACCAAGGCATTCCGAGAGCCCGAGCATCGACAAGGTGTCTCCCTTCCTTGACCCGATGACGAACCATTTCCGAGCCAATTTCTTGTTTTGAGCCGTTCCTTTTCCTTCAAGATAGGCAAAACCAAGATAACGGCAGGCCGAAGGAATTTCTTTTTCGGCGGCCTTCTTCATCCAGTAGAAAGCTTCTTTCCAATCCTTCCGTGGACCTTTGGAGTAAACGAATCCGAGTTGAAGTTGAGAATAAACGTCGCCGTCCAATGCTTTGTTTTTCAGTTGGGCAATTCTTTCCCCAAAAAGAGGGAAGGCAAACAGGTAAAGAACAACCAATGTAAAGTGTCCTGAGAATCTAACGAGGTTTCCCTTCAATTGGAGCTTCACGCGTAATGTAGATCAGTTGTAGAATAGGCGATTGGTGCCGAGGGCGAGACTCGAACTCGCACGTCCTTGCGGACACTAGAACCTGAATCTAGCGCGTCTACCAATTCCGCCACCCCGGCTAAAGAGCAATATGCAAAACAATTCAATGGTACCGTTGGGTCGAGCAAAAATCAATTCCATTCAATTCAGATTCAAAAAGGAAAAGGGGCTGGTCTTTCCCTTTTTCCATTTGCAAGCTTGGCCAAGTAAGGGTCGTTTTGGGGGGAGTCATCCTCGTCTAGCAAGTCAGGCGGATCAAAAAGGTGAGTGATGCGCCGGGGTTCGGTATTGAGTACCTTTTCCAAAACTCCGGTTTTTTTGCTTCCTACAACATAGGATTCCAATGGGTATCTCATTGTTTCGAAGCGTTCCTTGCATTTGCTTATGGCCATTGCGTTTTCATTTTTTCTATGTGTAAAGAAAATGGCATCGGAGAAATGGCCTGCCGCATCAATCCATGCCAACAGTTGCTGCTTGGCTTCGGGTAGTAAATCTGAATTCAGGAAGAGGATGATCCTTCCCATTGAAAGGCCTTCTTCATCGTCCAGGAGTTCCAATATAGCTTCGAATTGCTCGGCGAGATGCAGTGCATTAGAAAAGAAAAGAAAGTACTCCGCATCCAATGAATCGGACAATTCGGTGAAATTGAACTGATCCTCCTGTAAAGTCCAATGCGAATGAGGCATGTTGATTGACTCTAGTTCCGCCGGGAGAAGGGCCCAAGAGGGTTCGGGTTGATCGTTCTTTTTCGTGAATTGCGAGAGGATCGACCGTCTTTCGGAGTCGGGGGTTCCGAGAATGATATGAAGCCTTCCGTTCATTTATCCCTGAAAGGGAAAGGATTCGCACTGGGCATGGTGCCGCATTCGGTGATCAATCAGGACGAGAGCGGTCATGGCTTCGACGATCGGAACGGCCCGTGGCAAGACGCACGGGTCGTGTCTCCCACGCCCGATCAACTCCGTATTTTTTCCTTCGTCGTCCACTGTTTGTTGATGCTTGAGGACCGTCGCCGTAGGTTTGAAGGCAACCCTGAAGTAAAGTTCCTCACCATTGGAAATACCCCCTTGGACTCCACCGGATAAATTGGTTGTGGTCCTGATCTCTCCTCCCATGTTTTCAAAAAGATCATTATGTTCCGATCCTTTGAGGAAAGTGCCTTGAAAGCCGCTGCCTATTTCAAAACCCTTGGTCGCCGGAAGAGAAAGCATTGCTTTTGCCAAATCTGCCTCCAACCGGTCGAATACGGGAGATCCCCAACCAACGGGCAACCCGTTTACCCGACAGACAACCGAACCACCCACGGAGTCCCCGTTTTTTTTAGCTTCCAATACCCGAGCCTCCATAAGAGATGCAGTTTCCGGATCCGGGCAACGAGTGGGGGATGCTTCAATCTCGTTCAAACTTGGTATATCCTTGAGATTGGGCGCCTGTATATCATGAATTCTTTCGACGTACGTGCTGATGGATACTTGCTCCATCCCCAGGATTTTTTGGGCGATGGCTCCAGCGGCAACCCGGGCAATGGTTTCGCGAGCCGATGAGCGACCTCCGCCTTCGTGATTTCTATGCCCATATTTTTTCTGATAAGTGTAGTCGGCGTGCGACGGACGAAATTTTGATTTCATTTCGTCGTAGGCTTGGGGGCGGGCGTCTTTGTTGCGCACGAGCATGGCGAGGGGAGTTCCAAGAGTCATCCCTTCGAAGAGCCCAGAAATAATCTCCACACGGTCATTCTCGTCTCGAGGAGTCGTAATTTTGCTTTGTCCCGGTCGCCTTCGGTCGAGGAAGGGTTGCACGTCATCCTCATTCAAGGGCAGTCGAGGGGGGCACCCGTCGATCACGACCCCGATTCCTCCACCATGGCTTTCGCCCCATGAAGAGATTTTAAAAAGACTGCCGAATGAATTACCCATCAACACTACTCAATTTATCGTATCTGAAAACGCAAAGCTAAAAGAATCAAGTCGTGGATATTCCACAAGGTTTTGAAAAAGGGTTGCTCTGTTCCCCGAAATCA
>TARA_B100001057_G_scaffold290001_1_pt1 | contig 12802 bp, 9 predicted proteins | sample TARA_B100001057 | Tara Oceans TARA_B100001057 (sample SAMEA2621839) | marine metagenome | biome: marine biome (ENVO:00000447); feature: surface water layer (ENVO:00002042); material: "saline water (ENVO:00002010), including plankton (ENVO:xxxxxxxx)" | depth 5 m
TTTGCTGAAAAAAAGGCAATAGTAGACATTTCATATCCTGGCGATATTGTGGGGCTTCACGATACAGGGAATTTTAAAATTGGTGATACGCTCACTGAGGGTGAAATCTTAAATTACAAAGGCATTCCAAGTTTCTCACCAGAGCATTTTAGATACATTAACAATGCAGACCCCATGAAGTCCAAACAACTCTTTAAAGGGATTGATCAATTGATGGACGAAGGTGTTGCACAGTTATTTACCTTGGATCTGAACAGTCGTAAAGTTATTGGAACCGTTGGTGCGCTTCAATATGAAGTCATCCAATACCGCTTAGAACACGAATATGGCGCCAAATGTAGCTACGAAAACCTAAATGTCCACAAAGCGGCTTGGGTAGAACCTGAGGACGAAAAAAACGAAGAATTTAAAGAGTTTAAACGCGTTAAACAACGCTTTTTGGCTAAGGATAAGCAGGGTCAATTGGTATTTTTGGCCGATTCTAAATTCTCTTTACAAATGACCGAACAAAAATACCCATCTATTAAATTTCATTTGACCTCAGAATTTTAATTTAAAGTATTTAAACAAAATAATCCCGCTGTATTAGAAGCGGGATTATTTTAGTTATGCCTGACCTGTGGGTCCAAAGTTAAGTGGCATGGGCGGCTGCTCGTAATCTTTGATCTCACCATGCGCCTGCTCAAAGCGTTTGACATTGTCATTTAAGGCTTTGGTAAGACGTTTGGCATGCTGTGGCGTCAAAATAATTCGCGACTTTACTTTGCTTTTTGGCACCCCTGGCATGATGTTTACAAAATCGACTACAAACTCAGAAACAGAATGGTTGATAATCGCTAGATTAGAATAAGTGCCTTCGGCGACAGATGCATCGAGCTCGATGTTAATTTGACCTTTTTGTCCCTTCTTTGTTTCGCTCATTACCTATAAATTGTAGGATTGTTTTTCTTCTTTGGCTTTCATCAAACTTTCCAATTCTTCACTAGAGCCAACAATCATATTGTCGTATTTGCGAAGGCCTGTACCAGCAGGAATTCTATGCCCAACAATTACATTTTCTTTAAGACCTTCTAAAGCGTCTACCTTTCCATTTACAGCAGCCTCGTTTAATACTTTGGTTGTCTCTTGGAAAGAGGCCGCAGAAATAAAGGACTTGGTTTGTAGTGATGCACGTGTAATTCCTTGCAGAATTGGAGTGGCCGTTGCTGGCCGTGCATCGCGTGCCGACACAAGGGTTTTATCCTCGCGTGTCAAAATGGAATTTTCATCTCTAAGCTCACGAGCTGTAACAATCTGACCCGCTTTGAGCGTGGCAGAATCTCCAGCATCCTCAATGACTTTTTTACCAAAAATGTCATCATTTTCATCGATGAAATCAGATTTGTGAACCAATTGATTTTCTAAGAAAATAGTGTCGCCAGAATCTTGGATTCTAACTTTTCGCATCATTTGACGCACCACCACCTCAAAGTGTTTGTCATTAATTTTAACCCCTTGCAGACGGTATACCTCTTGAACTTCGTTCACCAAGTATTGTTGTACTGCAGATGGGCCTTTAATGTTGAGTATGTCATTTGGCGTAACAGAGCCGTCAGACAATGGCATCCCAGCTTTTACAAAGTCATTTTCTTGTACCAAAATTTGATTGGACAACTTGACCAAGTATTTCTTGATAGCACCTGTTTTTGATTCGATGATAATTTCTCTGTTACCTCGTTTGATTTTGCCAAAAGAAACCACCCCATCAATTTCACTAACCACTGCTGGGTTTGAAGGATTACGCGCCTCAAAAAGTTCTGTCACACGTGGCAGACCTCCTGTGATGTCACCGGCTTTGGAAGACTTACGTGGTATTTTCACTAAAATCTTACCAATGGCAATTTTATCGTTGTCTTCAATCATTAAGTGCGCGCCAACTGGAAGATTGTATGAGCGAATGACACCACCTTTTCCATCTTCAATATGGAGTGTAGGAATCAATTTTTTGTTTCGAGACTCAGAAATAACTTTCTCTTGGAATCCAGTTTGTTCATCAATTTCAACCTGATAAGTTACTCCTTGTTCTATGTTTTCAAAACGAACTTTACCTGAGAATTCAGAAATGATAACACCATTGTAAGGATCCCATTGACAAACTACGGTACCCTTTTTGATTGTTTGTCTATTTTTAACGAAAATAGAAGACCCATAAGGAATGTTATTTGTACTCAATACAATACCTGTTTTCTTATCGACCAATTTAATTTCAGATGTTCTTGAAATCACAACATTAATGTCATTTCCTTCATTATCTTTACCTTTTACGGTTTTTAAGTCTTCGATTTCAGCCACCCCGTCAAATTTGACGACCAAGCTGTTTTCTTCAGAAATGTTTCCAGCAATTCCGCCTACGTGGAAGGTTCTCAAGGTCAACTGTGTCCCAGGCTCCCCAATAGATTGGGCAGCAACCACACCAACAGCTTCTCCAATTTGTACCATTTTTCCAGTCGCTAAATTACGACCATAACACAAGGCACAAATTCCAGTTTTTGCTTCACATGTGAGTGGAGATCTAACGTCAACAGATTCAATCGCTGAAAGCTCAATTTTTCTTGCAACGGCTTCATCAATATGAGAACCAGCGGCAGCCAAAAGCGTTTCTGAAATTGGGTCATAAACATCATTGAGAGATGTACGACCAACAATCCTTTCTTCTAATGTTTCAACAACTTCTTCGTTTTTCTTCAGAGGCTCTACCTTAATACCACGAAGGGTACCACAATCGTGCGAATTGACAATCACATCTTGAGAGACATCTACCAATCGACGTGTTAAATAACCTGCATCAGCGGTTTTTAAAGCCGTATCAGCCAGTCCTTTACGAGCACCGTGTGTAGAGATAAAGTATTCTAAAATCGAAAGCCCTTCTTTAAAGTTAGATAGGATTGGATTTTCAATAATTTCTCCACCACCAGCATTGGATTTTTTAGGCTTGGCCATCAAACCACGCATACCCGTTAACTGTCGAATTTGTTCTTTAGAACCACGTGCACCAGAATCAAGCATCATATATACAGAGTTGAATCCTTGTTGGTCTTCGCGAATACGCTTCATGGAAAGTTCTGTCAACTCAGCATTTGTGGAGGTCCAAATATCAATGACCTGATTATAACGTTCATTGTTGGTAATCAGTCCCATGTTATAGTTGGCCATAATACCATCGACTTGCTTGTTTGCAGCATTAATCATGCTGTGCTTCTCTTGTGGGATGATAATATCGCCTAGACTGAAAGACAAACCACCTTTAAAAGCAAAGTTATACCCCAACGACTTGATTTCGTCCAAGAAACCAGCCGTTTCTGGAACGGATGTCGCTTTGAGAATACCGTGAATGATGTCACGCAGTGATTTTTTAGTCAATACCTCATTGATATAACCGGCCGCTGCAGGTACTTTTTCATTGAAAAGCACACGTCCAACAGTGGTCTCAATCAACTGAGTTTCCAGTACACCATCGGCATTGAAATCTTCGGTTCTAACACGAATTTGTGCATTTAAATCCACACATTTTTCATTGTACGCAATGATGACTTCTTCAGGTGAATAAAAGGTTAATCCTTCCCCTAAAATTTTGACTGTTTTTGTAGACTTACGCAACTTGGTCATATAATACAAACCGAGCACCATGTCTTGTGAAGGTACTGTGACAGGTGAACCGTTTGCAGGGTTTAAGATATTATGAGAGGCAAGCATCAAAAGCTGCGCTTCCAAAATCGCTTCAGGTCCCAATGGCAAGTGAACTGCCATTTGATCTCCATCAAAATCAGCATTAAAAGCCGTACACACAAGTGGGTGTAATTGAATCGCTTTTCCTTCAATCAACTTAGGCTGGAATGCTTGAATTCCCAAACGGTGTAAAGTAGGCGCACGGTTCAGGAGAACAGGATGTCCTTTCAAGACATTTTCCAAAATATCCCAAACCACAGGCTCTTTTTTGTCGATAATTTTCTTTGCAGATTTAACGGTTTTCACAATCCCTCTTTCGATTAACTTTCGAACAATAAAAGGTTTGTACAATTCCGCTGCCATATTTTTAGGCAATCCACATTCAAATAATTTCAACTCTGGTCCAACAACAATAACAGAACGCGCTGAATAATCTACACGTTTTCCAAGTAAGTTTTGGCGGAAACGTCCTTGCTTCCCTTTCAGGGAATCTGAAAGTGATTTCAAAGGTCGGTTAGAATCCGTTTTTACCGCTGATGACTTTCGTGTATTGTCGAAAAGAGAGTCTACCGATTCTTGAAGCATACGCTTTTCGTTTCTTAGAATAACTTCCGGAGCTTTGATTTCAACCAAGCGCTTCAATCGGTTGTTTCTAATGATGACGCGACGGTATAAATCATTCAAATCAGAAGTGGCAAAGCGGCCTCCATCCAATGGTACCAAAGGACGTAACTCTGGCGGAATGACTGGAATGGCTTTCATGATCATCCATTCTGGTCTGTTTTCACGATTTTGATTTCCATCCTTGAGCGCTTCTACAACTTGTAGGCGCTTTAGAGCTTCTGTTTTACGCTGCTTAGAAGTTTCTGTATTGGCCTTGTGACGCAATTCAAAAGACAATTCCTCTAAGTCGATACGAGATAACAACTCAATCAAACATTCTGCACCCATCTTGGCGATAAATTTGTTGGGGTCAGAATCCTCTAAATATTGGTTTTCTTGTGGAATGCTTTCGGCAATGTTAAGGTATTCTTCTTCGGTTAAGAAATCCATTTTCTTAACAGGCTCACCTTCGGCATTGACCGCAATTCCTGGTTGAATGACCACATATCGCTCATAATAGATAATCATGTCCAATTTCTTGGACGGTAAACCCAATAGGTAGCCTATTTTATTCGGTAGAGATCTAAAATACCAAATGTGAGCAACAGGTACCACCAAGTTGATGTGACCTACACGCTCCCGTCGTACCTTTTTCTCTGTGACTTCAACGCCACATCGGTCACAAATAATGCCTTTGTAACGAATTCGCTTATACTTTCCACAGGCACATTCATAGTCTTTAACAGGACCAAAAATTCGCTCACAAAACAGACCGTCACGTTCTGGTTTATGGGTTCTATAATTGATAGTTTCAGGCTTTAAAACTTCACCTCTAGAATCTGATAAAATAGATTCGGGCGAAGCCAATCCTATAGAAATTTTGTTGAATTTTTTTTGCGTTGTATTATCTTGCTTTCTAGCCATTGTATATGGTATATGATAATGAAATTATTCTTCTAATCTAATGTCTAATCCTAATCCTTTTAGTTCGTGCATGAGTACATTGAACGATTCTGGTAATCCTGGTTCTGGCATGGGTTCGCCTTTTACGATTGCTTCGTAAGTTTTAGCCCTTCCTATGACATCATCAGATTTAACAGTTAAGATCTCTCTAAGTGTGCTTGAAGCGCCGTAAGCCTCCAAAGCCCAAACTTCCATTTCTCCAAAACGCTGACCACCAAACTGTGCTTTACCTCCGAGAGGTTGTTGCGTAATGAGAGAATAGGGTCCAATAGACCGCGCGTGCATTTTGTCATCTACCATGTGGCCTAACTTCAACATGTAGATAATTCCAACGGTTGCCGGTTGATCAAATCGATCACCTGTGCCACCATCGTATAGATAGGTATGCCCAAATCTTGGAATGCCGGCTTCATCTGTAAATTCATTGATTTGATCTAAGGTAGCACCATCAAAAATTGGAGTCGCGAAGGTGCGCCCCAAATCTTTTCCAGCCCATCCGAGTACCGTTTCATAAATCTGACCAATATTCATTCGTGAAGGAACCCCAAGTGGATTCAATACAATATCGACAGGTGTTCCATCTTCAAGGAAAGGCATGTCTTCTTGACGAACAATTCGCGCTACAATGCCTTTGTTACCGTGACGGCCTGCCATTTTATCTCCTACTTTAAGTTTACGCTTTTTAGCAATGTAAACTTTCGCTAGTTTGATAATTCCTGCTGGTAGTTCGTCTCCAACGGAGATTGTAAACTTCTCACGTCTCAAAGAACCTTGTAGGTCATTTTCTTTGATCTTGTAGTTGTGAATTAATTCCTTTACTAACTTGTTGAGCTTGGCATCTGTCGTCCACTTTCCGCCAACGAGGTGGGCGTAATCATCCACCGCATTGAGCATTTTTAAAGTGTACTTTTTACCCTTAGGGAATACTTCTTCACCAAGGTCATTAAAGATTCCTTGTGCTGTTTTCCCACCTACAATTGAAAAGAGTTTTTGTACCAAAACAGATTTTAGGTCATCAAATTTAATATCGAATGCATCTTCTAATGCAGCAATATCCTCTTTGTCTTGAGCACGTTTGCGCTTGTCTTTGATTGCTCGTGAAAAAAGTTTCTTCTCAATAACGACTCCGTGTAAGGAAGGTGACGCTTTTAAAGAAGCATCTTTAACATCTCCAGCCTTATCTCCAAATATAGCTCGGAGCAGTTTTTCTTCTGGTGTTGGATCACTTTCGCCTTTTGGCGTTATTTTTCCAATAAGAATATCTCCTGGTTTAATTTCTGCACCAATGCGAATCATTCCATTTTCATCCAAATCAGCAGTTGCTTCTTCAGAGACATTTGGGATATCATTGGTGAGCTCTTCATTACCTAATTTGGTATCTCTTACTTCCAAAGAATACTCATCGATGTGAATGGAGGTAAAGATGTCATCACGAACCACTTTTTCGGAAATAACAATCGCATCCTCGAAGTTGTAACCCTTCCATGGCATAAAGGCTACTTTCATGTTACGTCCAAGGGCCAACTCTCCATTTTGAGTGGCATAACCCTCACAAAGGACTTGTCCTTTGGTAACTTTGTCACCTTTGTTAACGATGGTTTTAAGGTTAACAGATGTACCTTGATTGGTCTTTCTGAACTTTGTTAGCGGATAAGTCGCAGTGTTGGATTCAAAACTAACCAATTCTTCATCCTTAGTTCTGTTGTATTTGATTATAATTTTATCGGCATCCACATATTCTACAACACCATCACCTTCAGCATTGACCAAAACTCTGGAATCTGAAGCAACCTGACGTTCCAATCCAGTTCCAACAATTGGAGCCTCTGGACGTAATAAAGGAACGGCTTGACGCATCATGTTAGAGCCCATCAAGGCACGGTTGGCGTCATCGTGCTCCAAGAATGGAATCAAGGACGCTGAGATTGATGAAATTTGATTGGGTGCTACATCTGTATAATGCACTTGAGATGGATCAACAACTGGGAAATCACCTTCTTGGCGTGCAATGACTTTATCCATTGCAATCTTTCCTTTGGCATCGACAGTAATACTGGCTTGAGCGATGAGTTTATCCTCTTCTTCCTCAGCCGTTAAATAGATTGGATCTCCTTTGATATCAACTACTGCATCTTCAACTTTTCTGTAAGGCGTTTCAATAAAGCCCATAGAATTGACTTTGGCATAAACCGAAAGTGATGAGATGAGCCCAATATTGGGTCCTTCAGGTGTTTCAATTGGACATAAACGGCCATAATGGGTGTAATGGACGTCACGAACCTCAAATCCTGCGCGTTCTCTCGAAAGCCCACCGGGTCCAAGGGCAGAAAGTCTACGCTTGTGCGTAATTTCAGCCAATGGGTTGGTTTGGTCCATAAACTGTGACAATTGATTGGTACCAAAGAAGGAATTAATCACGGAGGATAATGTTTTGGCATTGATCAAATCAATAGGCGTAAAGACTTCGTTGTCACGAACATTCATACGTTCGCGAATGGTACGGGCCATACGGGCTAGTCCAACACCAAATTGAGATGATAATTGCTCACCAACGGTACGTACACGTCTATTAGAAAGGTGGTCAATATCATCAATTTCAGCCTTGGAGTTAATCAACTCAATCAAGTACTTTATGATGGTAATGATATCTTCTTTGGTCAAGACTTGCTTGTCCATTCCGATGTCAAGATTTAATTTTTTGTTCATTCTGTAACGACCGACTTCACCTAGATTGTAACGTTGGTCACTAAAAAATAATTTATCAATGATCCCACGAGCAGTTTCCTCATCTGGCGGTTCAGCATTTCGCAATTGTCGGTAGATGTGTTCAACGGCCTCTTTTTCTGAGTTTGTTGGATCTTTTTGCAAAGTGTTATGTATGATGGCATAATCCCCTTGTTGAGATGTTTCTTTGTGAAGCAGGATTGTCTTTGTTCCAGATTCAAGAATTTCAAGAGAGTTTTCCTTATCGATGATGGTGTCTCTGTCCAAAACGATTTCGTTTCTTTCTATAGAAACAACCTCGCCTGTATCTTCATCTACAAAGTCTTCATGCCAGGTGTTCAACACTCGAGCAGCTAATTTACGCCCCAGTACTTTTTTGAGCCCAGACTTGGAAACTTTAACCTCTTCGGCAAGGTCAAAAATCTCTAAAATATCTTTATCACGCTCAAAACCAATGGCTCTGAAAAGCGTGGTTACAGGTAATTTTTTCTTTCTGTCAATATAAGCATACATCACACTGTTGATGTCTGTCGCAAATTCTATCCAAGAGCCCTTAAAAGGAATCACACGGGCAGAGTATAACTTGGTCCCATTGGCATGGAAAGACTGACCAAAGAAAACCCCTGGAGAACGGTGCAACTGAGATACAACAACACGTTCCGCACCATTGATACAAAAAGTACCACTGGGCGTCATATAAGGGATGGTCCCCAAATAAACGTCCTGAACGATGGTTTCAAAATCTTCGTGTTCCGGATCTGTACAATACAATTTAAGACGTGCTTTAAGTGGCACTGAATAGGTCAATCCTCTTTCAATACACTCCTCAATGGCGTACCTTGGTGGGTCCACAAAATAATCTAAAAATTCTAATACAAATTGATTGCGGGTGTCTGTAATGGGGAAATTTTCCATGAAGGTGTTAAATAAACCTTCATCGGCTCTCTCATCTGATTTTGTTTCTAACTGGAAAAAATCCTGGAAGGATTTTATCTGAATATCCAAAAAATCAGGATATTCTGTTCTATTGACTATGGACGAGAAGTTTAATCTTTCAGCTTTTTTTGCTAACATCGATGGACGAATTATTGATTAAAAAATAAAAATTGGGTGCATATGACTTTATACACAAAAGGGTTTAGGTCTCAGAATGCTTCATCCTGTGACCTAAACCATTGTATGGTGGGCAGGTAAACTTACTTAAGTTCTACCTCAGCACCAGCTTCTTCTAAAGATTTTTTCAAGCCTTCAGCTTCATCTTTAGAAACACCTTCTTTGATCGCACTAGGTGCATCATCAACAAGACCTTTGGCATCTTTAAGACCAAGTCCTGTTAATTCTTTTACAAGTTTTACAACTGCAAGCTTAGAACCACCTGGAGCTTTAAGAATAACATCAAATTCTGTTTGTTCTTCTTGAGCTTCTCCACCACCAGCGGCTCCGCCAGCAGCAACAGCTACTGCAGCTGCAGCAGGCTCTATACCATACTCGTCTTTTAAAATTGTTGCAAGCTCGTTAACTTCTTTAACTGTTAAGTTTACTAATTGTTCTGCGAAATCTTTTAAATCTGCCATTTTTCTATCGTTTTAATAATATTTTTAATTTAATAATTTTTGATTGTATGCTTAATCGTTTGTTTTATCCCTCTTTTTGGGACAAGGTTTTAATGATTCCTGAAAGTTTACCACCACTGGACTGAAGCGCCGATACCACATTCTTGGCTGGAGATTGGAGCAATCCAATAATTTCCCCTATCAACTCTTCTTTCGATTTGATGTCTACTAACATGTCTAACTGATCATCTCCAATGTAAACCGCTTCCTCTATATAAGCACCTTTTAAAAAGGGCTTTTCAGATTTTTTACGGAAAGCTTTGATTACTTTGGCGGGTGCGTTCCCAGTTTCAGAATACATCACTGAAGTATTGCCTTTTAATGTTGAAGGCAATTCTCCAAAGTCTTTTTCTGAAGCTTCCATTGCTTTTTCAAGCAAGGTGTTCTTTACAACGGACAGTCTCACGTTTGCTTTGAAACAAGCGCGTCTTAGTTGAGAAGTCATTCCTGCATCAAGCCCTGAAAGGTCTGTAAGATAAAAATTAGAACTTTCGGCTAGTTCGGCAGTTAACGCTTCTATTACTTGTGATTTTTCTTCTCTTGTCATAATATTTGTTTAACGCCTATACAGCTGCTGCTTTTGAATCCACTGCAATGCTGGGGCTCATGGTACTCGACATGAAAATGCTTTTCACATAAACACCTTTGGAAGCGGTGGGTTTTAATTTAATTAAAGTAGATAGCAATTCTTTGGCATTACCTTCAATCTTATCCGCCGAAAAAGAAACTTTTCCGATGGCTGCATGAACAATACCTGTTTTATCGACTTTAAAATCTATCTTACCTGCTTTGACTTCTGAAACCGCCTTAGCGATGTCCATAGTAACAGTTCCGGTTTTTGGATTGGGCATTAAACCTCTAGGGCCTAAAACACGACCTAAGGGTCCTAATTTACCCATCACACTTGGCATGGTAATAATTACATCAACGTCTGTCCAACCGCCCTTGATTTTATCAAGGTATTCGTTTAAACCAACATAATCCGCACCTGCATCTTTTGCCTCCTGTTCTTTATCAGGGGTTACCAGTGCTAATACTTTAACGTCTTTACCTGTACCGTGTGGAAGGGATACCACCCCTCTTACCATTTGGTTCGCTTTTTTAGGATCTACTCCCAAACGAACTGCGATGTCAACAGAAGCATCAAACTTGGTGTTTGATATTTCTTTTACGAGAGCAGAGGCTTCAGTGAGCGAATAAAATTTACTCGCTTCAATCTTAGCAGCTGCTGCTTTTTGATTTTTTGTTAATCTTGCCATTTCAAAAATATTTTATTTGGGTGCGCCTCCACCTCTTACAGTTATACCCATGGACCTGGCCGTTCCTGCAACCATCTTCATGGCCGATTCAATAGTAAACGCATTGAGGTCTACCATTTTATCTTCTGCAATTGTTTTCACTTGATCCCAAGTTACTTTTGCAACTTTTTTCACGTGAGGCTCGCCAGAACCCTTTTTTACTTTGGCAGCTTCCAATAATTGTACGGCAGCTGGAGGTGTTTTGATTACAAATTCAAATGATTTGTCTTTGTAAACGGAAATCACCACTGGTAAAACTTTACCAGGCTTATCTTGAGTTCTAGCATTAAATTGCTTACAGAACTCCATGATATTGACCCCAGCAGCACCTAAAGCGGGTCCAACCGGTGGCGATGGATTCGCTGCACCTCCCCTTACTTGTAGCTTAACTACTTTGTCTAGTTCTTTTGCCATTTTTTATTTTTAGTGACTTGCATTTAAATTGGAAGCTAAAAATACAAATCGTGTTAGTTGTAACAATCTTAAATTTTATCTACTTGCATATAGCTGAGTTCTAGTGGTGTTTTTCTTCCGAAAATTTTCACCATTACTTCTAGCTTACGCTTTTCTTCATTAATTTTTTCAACCGTACCATCAAATCCATTAAATGGACCGTCAATTACTTTGACCGTTTCACCATTCACAAATGGGATGGCAACATTTTGGTCTGCCTCTAATGCAAGTTGGTCTACCTTACCGAGCATTCTATTGACTTCGCTCTTACGCAGAGGAACAGGCTCTCCACCTTTGGTTTCACCCAAAAATCCAATGACGTTAGTAATGGACTTTATGATGTGCGGTATTTCTCCACTCAAGTTGGCTTGAATCATGATATACCCAGGAAAATATACTTTTTCCTTTTGAACCTTTTTACCGTTTCTGATCTGAATCACATTTTCAGTAGGCACCAGAACCTGATCGACAAAGCTCTCCAAACCAAGTCTAGAAATTTCATTTTCAATATAATTTTTTATTTTGTTTTCCTGCCCACTTACTGCACGAACAACATACCATTTTTTCTCTTGTTTAGTTTCTGCCATTGTCGTGTTATTAATTAATCAAATTAAAATAGGCTTCTACAACCCTAGAAAAAACGGTATCGACACCCCAAATGGCCAATGAGAATAGGACTGAAAAAAGAGCTACTAAAACAGTTAAACTGTAGCCTTGAGACCAACTGGGCCAGCTGACATTATTTTTTAATTCTTCAAATGAGTCTTTAATATATTCTAACATTTTTACCTTTTAGTTTGAACGTTTATTACTTGTTGGTCGCACGGTCAGTAAAACTTGCACGGGTTGAGAGGCTCGAACTCCCGACACCTGGTTTTGGAGACCAGTGCTCTACCAACTGAGCTAAACCCGTAGATACAAGTGGAGGTATCTTGATTTAACAAGACACCTCGACTCGCATTCGTCTAACGTTGATTAGTCTAAAATCTCAGTTACCTGACCTGCGCCAACGGTTCTTCCACCTTCACGAATCGCAAAACGAAGTCCAACGTTCATGGCGATGGGTTGAATCAAGCTAACCTCAATAGTCAGGTTATCACCTGGCATTACCATTTCTATTCCAGAAGGCAGAGCGATATTTCCTGTAACATCTGTTGTACGCACATAAAATTGTGGACGGTAGTTGTTGTGGAACGGTGTGTGGCGACCACCTTCTTCTTTTTTAAGGATATAAACCTCTGCTTTAAATTTCGCGTGTGGCGTTACAGAACCTGGCTTACAGATTACCATACCCCTTGAGATTTGTGTTTTTTCAATACCTCTTAGTAAGATTCCAGCGTTATCTCCAGCTTCACCTCGGTCAAGGATTTGACGAAACATTTCAATACCCGTGATGGTAGAGGTTAACTTTTCAGCACCCATACCAATAATTTCAACGGGATC
>TARA_B100001057_G_scaffold463592_1_pt1 | contig 12801 bp, 14 predicted proteins | sample TARA_B100001057 | Tara Oceans TARA_B100001057 (sample SAMEA2621839) | marine metagenome | biome: marine biome (ENVO:00000447); feature: surface water layer (ENVO:00002042); material: "saline water (ENVO:00002010), including plankton (ENVO:xxxxxxxx)" | depth 5 m
GAATCAATAGTTATTATTTGATTAAATCTTTGAGAAGCTTTTTCGTATTGAGAGGTCTTTAGAGATAATATACCTAAATAATACAAAGCGTCAATGTTTTCTGGCTCCCTCTCTATAATATCACGCAACATAAAAATCCCCTCCATAGGGTTTTCTCCCTCAACAAGCTCAATTGCCCTGTCAATAGAAACGTTTTCATTAACATTATTTTCTACCTCACTATTATCAATAACTGATGTTGGGAGTTGGTATAACATTATTGTAGATAATATGGCTACTGTAAAAAATATTATTTGAAGTCTTTTCGTTGACATAATACTTAGGTTATTTTGTTGTTTTCTTTAACGGATTCAATAAAAATTTTTGATGGTTTAAAACTGGGGACGTAGTGAGCGTCTAAAATAATAGCTGTATTGGTAGATATGTTCCTGGCTATTTTTTTTGCTCTTTTTTTGTTAGAAAAAGTTCCAAAACCACGTATATATATACTATCTCCATTTTTTAAACTTTCTTTTATTGTGATTAGGGTTGCTTCGACAACCTCCTGAACATCTGAGCGGTCTACCCCCGTTTGTGATGACACCTTTGCTATAATTTCTGCTTTTCTCACTATTTTTAATTTTTATTGTTATAAAACGTAAAATTACTTCAATAAAATCAATGTTCAAATACGATTTGAAATTAGAGTTTGGATCAAATATTTTAAATTGGTTCAAAACCAACAAAAGAGACCTTCCTTTTAGAAAAGATAAAGATCCTTATAAGGTGTGGTTGTCTGAGATAATTCTTCAACAAACCCAAATGGATACTGGAATAAGGTATTATAAAGTATTTATTAAAAAGTTTCCTAACATCAAAAGTCTTTCTGAGGCTAATGAAGAAACGGTATACTCAATGTGGAAGGGACTAGGGTATTATAATAGAGCAAAGAACCTTCATAAAACGGCTAAAATAATAACAGCTGATTTTAAAGGTTTTTTTCCAACTGACTACGATAATTTATTAAAATTACCTGGCGTTGGAAAGTATACAGCATCTGCTATTTCTTCTATTTGTTTTAAGAAAAGAAAGTTTGTAATAGATGCAAATGTATTTAGGGTTATTTCCAGGTACATAGGTATTAAGGAGAAAATAAACAAATCAAGTTCTTATAGTCAGTTTGAAGAAATATCAAAAAAATTGGCTAAAAACATAGAAGACATAGGGTCATATAATGAGGCTCTAATGGACTTTGGAAGTTTGGTTTGTATGCCTAAAAAACCAAAATGTGAGGTTTGTGATAATAAAAAAACCTGTTTCTCATTTATTAACAACACACAAGAAAAATATCCAATTAAAGAAAAGCCAAAAAAAAGAAAAAGAAGGTATTTTAATTACTTTGCAATAGAGAATAAAAACAAATATCTGATACAAAAAAGAACCAAGAAAGATATATGGAATAACTTGTATGAGTTTTTTCTTATTGAAGATAAAAACTCTGCTGCTGCAATAAATTTATTTAAGAAATGCAGCAGCTTTAGGCTTACTAACTTTAAGTCAGTCAATACTTTAAAGCGATTAAGTCAACTTAGCCATCAATCTATAAATGTTAACTTTCATAAAATATATATAGGAAACAAAAGGGATTTTTACAGCATTAAAAAAAATCTTTCTTTGAAAGAAATTGAAAAAAGAGAAATTAAGAAAGTTGGATTTCCAAAAGTTATTGATAACTATTTGAAATATAATAGTTAATGTTTAAATTAAAATAATGGCGGGAGTAAATAAGGTAATTTTATTAGGTAATTTGGGTAAAGATCCTGAGGTCCGTAGATTAGACGACGGACGAGGAGTGGCAAACTTTTCTCTTGCTACTAGTGAGACTTATAAGAAAAAATCTGGAGAAAAAGTAACAAATACAGAGTGGCATAATATTGTGTTGTGGTCTCCTTTAGCTGATATTGCAGAAAATTATTTAAAAAAAGGAAGTCAAGTTTATATAGAAGGAAAAATTTCCAACAGGTCTTACGAAGATAAAGACGGTGTAAAAAAATACATCTCTGAAGTTGTGGGCAGAGAAATAACGCTTCTTGGTAGGGCTCCTGAAAATCAAAACACTGAAAACACGCCTGTTGAAAAACAAGATTCCGTAGAAGAAGATTTGCCGTTTTAAATTTTTGTAATTGGATATAGATTTTCCTGAACCCAGTATTATATTGTTTTTAATAAACCAAACGGTTGCGTTTGATTTATTTAACATAGCTCTTCAAGCTGGGCTACTTATATCTTTACTTGTTTTGTCAGCAATTATCTCTGGTTCAGAGGTTGCTTTTTTTTCTTTGTCACCTTCGGAAATTAAAAGTTTTTCAAAAGATAATAATAAAAGATTAAGGGTCGCTGTTAATTTACTTAACTCGCCCGAAAGATTATTGGCTAATATTCTTGTTGTAAATAATTTGATTAATGTAGCTATTATAACCCTTTCTGCATATTTCACGTGGAGCGCATTTGGTAAGTCTGCCTATGTTTTTTTTGTTTTAACTGTCATTGTTACTTCTGTAATTATATTTTTTGGAGAAATCATACCAAAAGTTTATGCAAGCAAAAACAGAAAGCTTTTTATTAAAACCTCATCAATAATTCTTGTCCCCTCAAATGTCTTATTTAAACCTCTTGTTTTAATGTTAATTAAAATTTCTGAAATTTTTAAGACCAATAAAAGAGAGCTTTTAGAGAGTTCTAAAGAAGAGTTAAATAGGGCTATGAGTTTGACTATAGACAAAAACACCAGTAAGCAAGAAAAAAACATATTGGAGGGGATTATTAATTTTGGCAGCATTAAAGTTAAAGAGATTATGAAGTCAAGGGTTGATATTGTGGCTGTTGAGGCAAATGATTCTTTTAAGAAAGTGTCTGAACTAATAAACAAATCTGGCTATTCAAGAATACCTGTTTATAAAGAAACTATTGATAATATAGAGGGGGTTTTATATGTGAAAGATATGATACCTTATCTTAATGATGTAAATTTTGATTGGACAAAAAAAATTAGACCAGCATTTTTTGTTCCAGAAAACAAAAACATAGATGTGTTGTTTAAGGATTTTCAAGAAAAAAGAGTACACCTTTCTTTAGTAATAGATGAATATGGGGGTGTTTCTGGCCTTATAACGCTAGAAGATATAATTGAAGAAATAGTTGGTGACATAAAAGATGAGTTTGATTTTGAAGATGATTTTTACTATAAAAAAATTGATAATAGCACCTTTCTTTTTGATGGGAAAACATCATTAAATGACTTGTGTAAAGTGATGAATATTCACAAAGATTTTTTTAATATATCTAAAGGGGAAAGCGAGTCTCTTGGTGGTCTTATTTTAGAGTTAAACTCTAAAATACCAAGTGTTGGGGATAAAATTAAATATGATAAGTTTATTTTTACAATTATGTCTGTTGATAAAAAAAGAATAAAACGTGTCAGAGTTTTTAAAAAGAAAAAAGGTTAGTTTTTATCTTATTTGGTTTGTTTTGTTGGGTTCTTGTAACACAACCTATAAACCTAAACCCAGAGGGTTTAATTATATTTCTTTTCCTGAAAAAAACTATAAAAACCTAAATGTTAAAGATGTTTATTTGTTTCAAAAAAACACCTTAGCTAATCATTATTTTGATCAGGAGTTGCCTTGGGTTACAATAAAGTATAAAAAACTAAAAGCAGAAATATTAATAACGTATAAAGAAATAGAAACAGAATCTGACTTAAATACATTTATTGAAGAGTCTTATAAGTTAATAGGTAGGCACCAAATTAAAGCTGAGTCTATTCTAGAGAGGAAGGTTGTTACGTCAAAAAAAAAACAGGCAATAATTTTTGAAATCAAAGGGGCTGTTGCGTCTCCTTATCAATTCATTACAACTGACAGCACTAAAAATTTTCTGAGGGCTGCTCTATACCTTGATGTGCCGATAGAGAACGACTCAATATCTCCAGTTATAAATTATTTAAAAGAAGATGTTAATCAAATTTTAAACACACTTACTTGGCATGACTGAAAACCCTTTAATTCAGAAGATTGAGTTTATAAAGGGTGTTGGTCCTAATAAAGCTTTAGTGCTAAATAAAGAACTTGGCATTAGAGTTTTACAAGACATGTTGGGGTTTTTCCCGTTTAGGTATGAGGACCGGTCTGAAATAAAAAAAATATCTGAAATTAATGATGATACAAACTCAGCTCTATATGAGGTGCAGGTTGTTAGCAAAAAAAAAGTGGGAAAATATAAAGGAAAATCTCTAAAAGCATCGGTTAAAGATTCTTCCGGTTATGCGGAGTTGGTTTGGATGAAAGGTATAGAGTGGGTTGAGGACAAAATTATAATAGGAAAAAAATACTTAATATTTGGAAAGGCAAAAATGGCTAAAAAGAAAGCGTCATTCTTCCATCCTGAGTTTGGAGATAAAAACACAATGCCAATGGGGTTAAGACCTGTTTATCCATCTAATGAAAACCTTAAAAGAAAGTTTATTAACAACCGTTTTTTTAACAAAATAATAGGACAGGTTATTGCCAAAACAAGACCACACATCAAAGAAAACTTGCCACACAAAATTATAGCTGATTGTAAGCTTTCCTCAAAAAGCAGTGCTATTGTTAATATGCACCTTCCTGAAAGTTATGCACATGTAAAAGAAGCTGTAAAAAGATTAAAGTTTGAGGAGCTTTTTTTTCTTCAGCTACAAATTCTTCAGCTAAAAGAATCAAGAATATCTTCATTCCCAGGATATGTGTTCAAAAAAAACAAACTCATAAATGAGTTCTACAAAGAACATTTACCTTTCGAACTTACTGGTGCACAAAAAAACGTTTTAAGAGAGTGTTATGAAAACATGTCAAAGGGAAAGCAAATGAATAGGTTAGTTCAGGGTGATGTTGGAAGCGGTAAAACTATTGTCGCTTTCTTGTGCATGTTAGCGGGAATTGACCACGGTTGTCAGGTTGCGTTTATGGCCCCAACTGAAGTGTTAGCAGAACAACACTTTAATAGCATTAACAACAACGCAAAAAAAATCAATGTTAAAGTAAACGTGCTAACCGGATCTACAAAAAAGAAAGAGAGGGAGGTTATATTAGAAGGTCTTTCAAAAGGCACTATAGATATTCTGATAGGCACCCATGCTTTAATTCAAAATTCAGTAGTCTTCAAGAAGTTGGGTTTAGTTATAATAGATGAGCAACACAAGTTTGGTGTTGCCCAAAGAGCAAAGCTATGGTCCAAAAAGAGTGAATACTATCCACACGTTTTAGTAATGACCGCAACGCCAATTCCAAGGACATTGGCGCTAACCTTGTATGGTGACTTAGACGTTTCTGTAATTGATGAGCTACCGCTGGGAAGAAAAAAAATAATTACCTCACATAGGTTTGACAACTCTAGGTTAAAGGTGTTTGGGTTTATAAAAGAAAAAATAAAAAAAGGGGAGCAGGTGTATGTTGTGTACCCATTAATTGAAGAGTCTGAAACCAAAGACTATAAAGACCTAATGGATGGTTACGAGAGCTTAAAAAGATATTTTCCAAACACCCAAATAGGTGTTCTTCACGGTCGAATGAAATCCGAAAACAAAGAGTATGAAATGAAAAGGTTTGTTGAGGGTAAGTCTAAAATTTTGGTTTCTACTACTGTAATTGAGGTTGGGGTAGATGTTCCAAACGCATCTGTTATAATAATTGAAAGCGCTGAAAGGTTTGGTTTGTCACAACTACACCAGCTCAGGGGTAGAGTTGGGAGGGGCAATGCACAATCATACTGTGTCTTGATGACTAAATATACAATTTCAGGAGAGTCAAAAGAAAGGATGAAAGCTATGGTAAGAACAAATGATGGGTTTAGGATTGCTAATACTGATCTAAAAATGAGGGGTCCAGGAAATATGATGGGCACAAAACAAAGTGGTCTTTTAGAGTTACAGTTCACCAACCTTGCCGAAGACCAAAATGTTGTTGTTCAGTCAAGGGAAATAGCAAAAAAAATTATAAAAGAAGACCCTAACTTATCAAAAAAAGAACATGAGTGCCTTAATGTTCATCTAAAAGAAAACATAAAACAAAACATTAACTGGAGCAGGATAAGTTAAAGGTGTGGGGTTTGTGGGTCTTTTTTTTGAGTAAATATAATCGAAGAGATTATTAGTTTTTTTATATATATTGTTGCTAAGAGTTGTTTTTTGATTTCAGGTTTTTGATTAAAGTAAACATATGACTGGGTTAATTATTCCCTTTATTCTTATTGCTTTTTGTGGTTATATAATATGGCGAGCTGGAGATACGTTTTTAGAGGGGTCTAATTATATAGGGAGAAACCTTAGAGATGGTGTGAAGGGGGCAACAATAAATGCTGTTGCTAGCTCTATGCCAGAACTTTTTATAGCTCTTTTCTTTTTATTCTTCCTAAAAGATGTTTCTGGTTTTTCTGGTGGTGTTGGTACTTCTTTTGGAAGTGTTTTGTTTAACTCGCTAATAATCCCTTCTGTTGCAATAATTGGGGTGTTGTCTAAATCTAGAACAAATAGTGTTGAGGTGTCTAAAAAAATTATAATAAGAGATGGTTTTTGGTTGTTATTGGTGGAGGTTGTTTTAATATATTTTATTCAACAAGGTCAAATAACTTGGTTTGAAAGTGTTATCCTGCTACTAATATACGTTTTGTATGTGTTTTATTTATTCAAAACTATGCGCGGGGGGCACCAGATTAATTACGAAGAGCCTTTTACTGAAAAAGACAAGGTTTCTATACTTTCTGCTTTTATTGTTTTTGATTTAAAGATGTTGTTAATTGGAAACAAAAAACTGAATAGCACAAGAGCTTGGTTTGTTTTTGTTACATCTTCATTGGTTATCGGTTTTATTTGTTACTTTTTAGTTCTTGCGTGTGAGTGGTTGGGTAGTGAAAGTTATTCTGTTCCTTTTCTAGGAGACTTTAATGGTTTAAATATCCCTATACTTTTTATAGCTATAATATTTGCGGCAGTAGGTAGCAGTTTTCCCGACACAATAATTTCATATAAGGATGCACAAAAAGGTAATTATGATGATGCTATTTCAAATGCCTACGGTAGTAATATTTTTAACTTATGTGTTGCTCTTGGTCTACCTTTGTTGTTGTTCACTGTAATTTATGGTCCTATAGTTTTAAATGAAAACATTATAAACTTAATAACCAATCTTTCTTTGTGGTTTGTTGGGTTAACGCTTCTCTCAATTGTTTTTTACACAAGAAAAGGGGGTGTGAAGAGGTGGCACGCATACACTATGATTTCATCATATTTTGTTTTTGTTTTTTACATTCTATATACAGCTTATATTGTTTAAATAGAAGGTCTTCCTTAGTTAACTCAGGGGGATTACTGTCGAAAAAGCCAAAGCCATATTTGAAGATGAGATTGGTAAAGATTATATTTATAATAGATCTTACAACAAAACAGAATAAAACAATAAACATAGAAACCATAAATCATGCAAAAACTATCTATACTTTTTTTAATAATATCAATAACGTTTTCTTGTCAAACAACGGAACCTTATGACCAAGAAACAGCAGACGTTATAAACACTTTTTACGGCGATGCTTTAGGTGACAGAGAGAGTTACGAACTACTAAGGAGTTTGTCAAAAGATGTTGGTCAAAGGCTTAGTGGTTCTGAGGGAGCAAAGAAGGCGGTCTTGTGGTCAAAAGAGGTTATGGAAAATTATGGTTTTGACTCTGTCTTTCTTCAGGAGGTAATGGTACCGCACTGGGAAAGAGGTGATTACGAAGAGTGTTACTACTATGAAAACGGAGAGAAAATAAACCTTTCAATTCTTGGTGCGGGCGGAACTGTGTCAACACCTGTGGAGGGTGTAACAGCAGAGGTTGTTGAGGTTAAGTCTTTAGACGAGGTCGATATGTTGGGTAGAGATGGGGTTGAGGGAAAAATTGTTTTCTACAACAAAGCGTTTAACCAAAGGTATATTAACATAGGAGCTTCTTATGGTGAAACTGGTTTTCAAAGAAGGTTAGGTGCAATAAAAGCTAGTGAGTACGGAGCTGTAGCTTCTGTTTTTAGGTCTTTGTCGTCTGGTAATGATGACTTCCCTCACACAGGCGGCATGTCATACAAAGAAGGTGTGGATAGTATAGCGCATGGGGGGCTTGGTGTGGTCTCGTCTATTAAGCTTTCAGAAAAAATTAAAAAAGATCCAAACACAAAACTTACTGTAAGGTTGTCTGGGAAGTGGTTTCCTGACGCTTTATCACACAACGTAATTGGTGAAATTAAAGGGTCAGAAAACCCAGACAAAATCATCTTGGTTGGGGGACACCTTGATTCTTGGGATGTGAGTGAGGGGGCACATGACGACGGTGCGGGTTGTGTTCACTCAATTGGTGCTTTGAGGTTGTTTCAAAAACAAGGAATTAAACCAAAACACACACTTAGGGCTGTGATGTTTATGAATGAAGAGAACGGTCTAAGGGGAGGGACCCAATACGCAGAAAACGCTATAAAATATAATGAAAACCATATAGTTGCAATTGAAAGTGACGCAAGTGCTTATGTTCCTAGGGGGTTTGGTTTTTCTGGCTCAGATGCTCAGCTAGAAAAAATACAAGGTTGGTTAAAGTATTTTGATCAGAAAGTAATATCATACTTCTCTAAAGGTGGGGGTGGTGCTGATATTGGTCCCCTACACAGAAGCACAGGGACTCCTATGTTTGGCTTAAGTATAGATGGACAAAAATATTTTGAGATCCACCACACAGAAAAAGATGTTTTTGAAGCTATACACCCAAGAGAAATGGAGCTAGGAACAGCATCGATGGCTTCTTTAGTTTATCTCATAGATAAATATGGTTTATAAGTTAGTTTTTGTTTGTTTGTTTTTATCCTTAACTAAACCCACTAAAGTAAACGCTCACGCTGTCTATGTTAGTGTCTGTAACGTATTTCCGTCTGATGAAGGTTATGTGTTTTCTTTCCGGATTTTTAAAGACGATATATTTGATGCCTTGGGGTTTGTGGGTTCTTCAAAAGATATAAAAAATGAAGATGAAATCGTTTTCACAGATTACATTAAAAAAAACTTCTTTGTTAAAGTTGATGGTGTTGATTTAAGTTTTAACGTGAAACGTTTTGTTTTCGAGGGTAGTGATTACACAGAGACTTTAAATATTGTTCTAGAGTCTAACAAAACACAAACAGAAAAGGCCTTGTCAATTAAAAACACTCTTTTATTTGATAAGATTGATGGCCAAATGAACATAGTTAGTGTTAAAAGGTCTGAGGGTAGAAAAACGTTAACCTTTAAAAAAACCCCAAAAGAAAGGTGGGAAAAAGTAATTTAATATTAGTTGGTTCTTCTAACCCAACAAAAACAAACGCAGTTAAGGAGGCTTTTAGGGTTGTGTATCCCAATATAAAATTTAAAGTGATTGGTAAGAGTGTAAAATCTGGTGTTTCTGATCAGCCAATAGGTGAAAGAGAAACCTTTTTGGGTGCAAAAAACAGAGTTAAGGGCCTTCTAAAAGATGAGGCCAAGTATTATGTTGGTATAGAGGGCGGTTGTTGTTTCGTAAACAAAAAACTTTATGCTTTTGCCTGGGTCATAACGCTCGATAATAAAAAAATGGGCTGTGGTAAAACCTCTTTTTTTCAACTTCCAAAAAAAATACAAAACTTAGTAGAGAGTGGTGTTGAGTTAGGTGAGGCTGATGATGTGGTTTTTGGCAGAAAAAACTCTAAATACAAGGACGGGGCTGTTGGTATTCTTACTGGTGGGTTGGTAGACAGAACCTCTTACTACAAAGAAGCTGTTGTGATGTCGCTTATTCCTTTTATTAACAATGAGCTTAGTTTTTAATTAAAAAAAACACTAATCAAATCCTCCTCTGTTTTTGTTTCCTCACTATAAAAAAAATATTTGTTTCTGGTTACTGTATGTTCAACAACCAAAACAATACTTCGAAAGGTGTTGTCTGGTAGTGATTTAATATTATAGGTTTTTTTTAAAAAATCATTAGTGCCTCTTAAGGTATAAACAATATAGTTGATACCCTCAGAGTAGTAATATCGATAGTCCTCAACCTCTTTTATTTGAATAATATTTTTGGGTTGGTTTTTTGTTTTATTACCCGTGTACCCCACCTTCTCCTCTTTAAGTATTGGTTTTATTAGTATTTGGTTTGATAGACGAATATTAGCCCTTGATAACATTTCCGGTTTGGGTGCCAATAAGAATGATGTTGTTGGTTCCTTTGTTGACTTAAATATGTTTTTAATGTAAGTGCCTAAACTATCTATGTGAGTTTCTAAAAAGGGTTTTGGGTTAACTGATGTTTTGTTAATCTCATAAAAAACAAGACTTTGGTTTTTTTGATTATAAAAAATTGCATTTTCAATTTCTCTTTCGTTAAAGTATCCAATCAGACTTGAGGTAACTTCTTTACTAACATAGAGGTTAATTGAGTCTGTATAATGAACAACATCTAGTCTTTTTGATGTTAGTTTATTGTGAACCCCATCTAATATTTTATCCTTTGAGGGGTGGGTGTTAAGGGTATAAAGGAGTATAGATTTTTTAAATACATCTTGCTTTTGTAAAGCAAAAGCTGAGTTCGTGCTTTTCTGATAACCAAAAAAGAAGGTTAACAACAAAATTTTATAAGTTAACTTCATGTTCTTAAACAAACTTAATTATTCCTGATTTATTTTAATAAATAACAATTTTTATATGATAATTATTATTAGGTTTAAGTGTTTATAAAAAACAATAATGCTTGATAAACTTAAAGAGATTGAAAATAGATTTTTGGAGGTAGAGAAAGACCTTTCTAACCCTGAGGTTACAAAAGATATGAAAAAATACACCTCCTTAAACAAGGAATATAAATCTCTTGGAAAAATTGTAGAAAAATACATTGAATATAAAGGTGTTCTTAGTGGTTTGGATGATGCGAGAATGATTTTAAATGAAGAAAAAGATGAGGAGTTTAAAGAAATGGCAAAAGCTGAATTAGATGGTTTAGGTGAAAAGAGAGTTTTAGTGGAAGAGGAGATTAAGGTTTTGTTAATACCTAAAGACCCAGATGATGAAAAGGGTGTTATTTTAGAAATTAGAGCTGGAACCGGTGGAGATGAAGCTGCAATATTTGCTGGAGACCTTTTAAGGATGTATCAATTATATTCTGAAAAAAACGGTTGGGTTTTGGGGTTAATAAGCTCAAGTAGTGGAACTTCTGGTGGGTTTAAAGAAATTGTGTGCTCTGTAGAGGGAGAAGATGTTTTCGGTAAATTAAAGTTTGAGGCGGGAACACATAGGGTACAGAGAGTGCCTGAAACAGAAACACAAGGAAGGGTTCACACTTCAGCTGCAACTGTTGCTGTTTTGCCTGAGGCTGAGGATGTGGAGCTTGAAATAAATACCGCAGACATAAGAAAAGACACTTTTAGAGCTTCTGGGGCGGGTGGGCAACATGTCAACAAAACAGAATCGGCTGTTAGGTTAACGCACGAACCAACCGGTGTTGTTGTTGAGTGTCAAGACGGAAGATCTCAACACGCAAACTACGACAAGGCTATGAAGGTTTTAAGGTCAAAGCTTTATGATCTTGAGGTTAAAAAACAAAACGAAGAACTAGCGGGCAAGAGAAAAACTATGGTGGGGTCAGGTGATAGGTCTGATAAAATAAGGACCTATAACTATCCACAAGGAAGGGTCACTGACCACAGAATAGGGTTTACTTCTCACAACCTGCCTGAGGTTATGTCTGGTGGATTGTTTACTTTCACGGAAAATTTAAGAATAGCTGAGAACGCAGAAAGAATGAAAGTTGGTGGAGATGGTTAGTCAGAAAGAGGTAACGCTAAACCCTTACCCTAGGGGTTTTCATTTGATAACAGAAGAGGTTGTAAGACACCTCCCAAAACTAACTGGTGTTGTAAACGTCTTTATCAAACACACCTCAGCAAGCCTTACAATAAACGAAAATGCAGACCCTACGGTTAGGGAAGATTTTGAAACACACTTTAACAAACTTGTGTCGGAAAAAGAAACACATTATAAACACACCTTTGAGGGTCCTGATGATATGACATCACACATTAAATCAAGTATTTTGGGGAGCTCGGTTTCTTTTCCAATAAATGATGGGGTTCCTTTGTTGGGAGTGTGGCAAGGAATATATTTGTGTGAACACCGCAACGGTAGAAAAATAAGAAAAATTATAATTACATCATATGGAGAGGTTTAAGTATTTGTTTTTGTTGTTGCTTTTAATGGGTTGTACTTCCAATGATAAGGCGGCTTTCGATTACTATGTTTTGAGCAAACCGTTATACGATTATGATGTTGAGGAAAAAATTAAAAGCCTTAACATAACACTTCCTGTGCCTGGGGATCCAATTGCAAATTATATTCCGACGGTTAGGTTTTCAGAGACAAAAAACACTATGTTGGTTTATGTTTCTGGTACTGGTCCAAGAAAAGAAACTGGTGGTTATATTACCGGGCGTCTTGGTCAAGATATGACTATTGAGGAGGGTTATGAGGCGGCAAGGTTAACGGGGATAAACATATTAGCCTCTCTTAAAAAAGAAATAGGTGACTTAAACAAAATCAAGAGATTTGTTAAGGTTATAGGAATGGTTAACTCTACCTCAGATTTTTACCAACAACCCGCTGTTGTTAATGGGTTCTCTGATTTTATTGTTGAGGTTTTTGGAGATAGGGGAAAACACGCACGGTCAGCTGTCGGTATGGTTTCTCTTCCAAGTAACATTGCTGTTGAGAT